>Ga0299906_10000007_pt1 | contig 218032 bp, 189 predicted proteins | sample RVTome_14_FD_200259 | JGI IMG/M metagenome (GOLD analysis project Ga0299906, IMG submission 200259) | Soil microbial communities from uranium-contaminated site in the Upper Colorado River Basin, Wyoming, United States - RVT145D125 (version 2) ...
TGAATGAACCGCTGGTCGATGCCCCATGTTTTCCCGGCGATCTCGGTCGTCCAGGCCGGCAGCTGAGTGCCCGAAGGCGCCGGAGCATTCAGCAGCGAGTCGATGTAACGCTGCACGATCGCCGACACCGCGCTGTCCACCAACTCGAAGTGACTCCGGGCCAGACGCTGGGCCAGTTCCGAGGGGGGCAACGGCAGCGGCTGCACCCAGAGCCTTCCTTCTCCCAGTTGCGGACGGATCCGGGGCACCCCGGGATCGCCGGCACGCGGAGGCTGCACGGCCACCCCGGTCGTGGTGTCCCTGGGCGCCTCGGGCACGCCGGCGGGTTCCGCCGCCTGCTCGCCCGCCGGCGCGTCGGTCGCCCGCGCCACCGGCTCCTCCACCTCGTGCGGGGGCGGGGGTCGCTCCACCGGCCGCTCGGGTCGCCGGACCCGCTCCGTGGGCGCGGGCAGATCGACCACCAGCGGCGTATAGGTCATCGGGCTCAACTCGGGCGGCGTCCAGCCCCACTCGGTGAATGGGATCGCCAGGATCAGGGCGTGCAGAAGCACGCTGGCGGCGATGATCCACCAGGGAGTCCGGCGGCGCCGGGGCAGCTCGAGTTCAGGCGGTTTGCGCAACGACTTCTTCCCGCATGCGTTCCAGAACCCGTCCCAGTCTCTCGATGGCTTCGCGAACCCGCGCCGGCGGCACCGTCAGCGCGGCCCGGAAGTACCCCTCGCCGGCCGCACCAAGCGCCTTGCCCGGCAGGATGACCACCGCCTCGTCCTCCAAGGCCTTGCGGGCGAAGGGTTCCGAGGCGATGCCGGGTGGCAGCGGGACCCACAGATACATGGCTCCCTTGGGAACGGTGACCCGGAATCCCGCGTCCCGCAATGCCCCCACCCCGGCGTCTCGCCGGCGCTGGAGCTCGTCCCGCAAAGGGGCCACCAGGGTTTCCGCGTGGTCCAAGGCCTCCACCCCGGCGCGTTGCAGAGCCAGGAACGGCCCGGTGTCGGTATAGGTCTTCACCCGTGTCAGGGCCGCGATCAGCCCGGGGGAACCGGCCGCCCAGCCCAGCCGCCACCCGGTCATCGAGAAACTCTTGGACAGGGAGAAGTACTCGATCGCGACCTCCCGAGCCCCCGCTACCTGGAAGATGCTTGGCGCGACGTAACCGTCGAAGGTCAGGTCGCAATAGGCGTTGTCGTAGGCTAGCACGATGTCGTGCCTGCGGCAGGCGGCGACGGTCCGCTCCAGATAGTCCATCGGCGCCGTGGCGGCAGTCGGGTTGTTGGGATAGTTGAGGAACACCACCCGCGCCCGCCGCAACAGCGGGGCCGGCAGCTCGTCCAGCTCCAGGAGAAAGTCCCGCGCCGCTTCGAGCCGTACGACGAAGGGCTCGCCGCCCGCAAGCAAGGTCCCGCCCAGGTAGGCCTGGTAGCCGGGCTCCGGCACGATGGCCGGCTCACCGGGGTCGAGCACCGCGAAGGGAAGATGCGCGATCCCTTCCTTCGAGCCGATCAGCGGCAGCACCTCGCTCATGGGATCGAACCGCTGCCCGAACCGCCGTTCCATGTACCGGGTGGTGGCGCGGCGGAACTCCACCAGTCCCTGTTGAAACCCGTACTTGCTGAGGGCGGGGTCCTCCACCGCCTGCTGCAGCGCCCGGACAACCGGCGCGGGCGGCGGGGTGTCGTTGTCCCCGGCCCCAAGGTCGATCACATCGCGTCCCTGCTCGAGCAGGCGCCGCTTGATCGCGGGGACCTCCCCGAGGGGGTACCCCGGAAGCCTGGCGAGCCGTTCGGCTTCTCGAATCATGCGGCGTCCTCGTTCACCACCGGATTGGACAGGACTCCCACACCGGGAATTTCCACCTCTACGACGTCTCCCGCCTGAAGCGGCCCCACACCCGCCGGCGTGCCCGTCAACACCAGATCGCCGGCCTGGAGCGTCATGATACCGCTGATGTGGGCGAGCAGGAACGGAATGGAGAAGTGCATGTCGGCCGCCCGCCCCCGCTGCCGCTCCGCCCCGTTCACCCGGCCGATCACCTCGAGCCCTCTCCAGTCAATGTGCTCAACCACCCGGGGCCCCAGCGGGCAGAAGGTGTCGAACCCTTTTGCGCGCGTCCACTGCCCGTCGCGCCGCTGAAAGTCCCGGGCCGTGACATCGTTGGCGCAGGTGACCCCGCCGATGGCGGCTGCGGCCTCGCGCTCGGTGGCTCGGCGCAAGCGGCGCCCAACCACCACGGCGATTTCCGCCTCGTGCTCGACCTGGCGCGACACCCGCGGCAGCACGATCGGCTCGCCGGGCCCGATCACCGCGCTCGGCGGTTTGAGAAACAGCAGCGGCTCCGACGACACGTCATTGCCCATTTCACGGGCATGGGCCAGGTAGTTCCGGCCAACACAAACCACCTTGCCGGGCCGGATTCCGGTCATACCTCGGCTCCAATCCCGAAACGGGCGAAGAAGTCCTCACACCGCGTCCGCACCTCGGCCCAGGGCCCGATTACCCGCTCCGCCGGAGGCAGGCTTTCGAGCAGTTGCGCGCCGTACCGCTTGAGCACCGCCCGGCGATCCAGCAGCACCACCACCCCGACGTCCTGGCGGCTTCGCACCAGCCTGCCGAAGCCCTGCTTCAGCTTGAGGGCGGCCTGCGGCAGCAGGTACCCCCAGAATCCGTCCTCGCCCTGCTCCGCCAGGCGCTCGAGCCGGGCGGCGGTGAGCGGCTCGCTGGGCACCTTGAAAGGTAGCTTGCAGAGCACGAGGGCCCGCAGCGCCCTGCCCGGCACGTCTACCCCCTCCCAAAACGAGTCAGTGCCAAGCAGAATCGCCCGCCCGCTGTCGCGAAAGCGTCGCAGCAGATGGTCGCGAGGCGCCTCCCCCTGCACCAGCATCGGCCAGCGATCGCCGAGCCCGCTGCGGAGCGCGGAAGCCACGCGGCGCAGGGCCCGATGGCTGGTAAACAGAACGAACATCCCCCCGTCGCTGGCATAGGCCAGCTCTTCCACCACGGTTGTCACCGCCTGGTCGTGTCCCAGCTCGTCATCCCTCGGGTCGGGGACATCGTTGGGGATCCCGAACAGGCATTGGCTCCCGAAATCGAACGGCGAGGGGAGCACTTCGCGGACCCCGACCAGATTCGGCTCGAGCGCGAGTCCGGTGCGCCGCTCCAGAAAGCCGAAGTCGCCGCCCGCCGCGAGCGTCGCCGAGGTCAGCACGACCGTCCGCATCCGGTCGAAGAGGGTCTCCCGCAGCACCGGAGCCAGGTCCAGCGGCACCGCGTGCAGCGCGGCATGCTGGCCCCGCGCGTCCGCCCGCTCCAGCCAGCGGACCATCGGCGGCCCACCGGGCGCCGGCTGCAGGGTCTGGCGCAGGCCATCGCTGGTCGACTCCAGTCGCCGAACCACGCCGCGCACCTCCTGAAGCAGCTGGAGCCGCCGCTCGGTCGCCTCGTCGCTGTCGAGCCGGTCGGCGATCAGCTCGACGTCGTCGCGTAGCCGGCGGAAGGCGGCGAGACTCGCCGCGAGCTCCTCGGTCAGGCCCTGCTCCCACATCGGATCTTCCGCGAAAGCGTCGTCCACCCGGAGCACCCCTCCGGGAATGTCGGCCAGCCGGCGCAGCATGCGCGCGAACAGCACGTCGGTCATCCGCCGCGCATCGGCCAGGGCGGGAAGCAACTGCATCTGGAGCACGTCGAGGCTGGCCCGGCCAAGCAGGTCTCCCCGGCCGCCCAGCTCGGCCGCCAGCGCGGGGACCAGACCGCGCCCATTGCGCTCGAAGCGGCCCAGCAGACGGCGCACGCCGCGGCTGGTTACCTGAAGCCCCAGGTGCGCCGCCGCCACGTCCTCGAGGTGATGGGCCTCGTCCAGAATCAGCCGGCGATAGGGCGGCAGCACGGCCGCCTCGACCCAGTTGTCCTGCGCCTGGCGGATGGCGAGGTCCGCGGCGAGCAGATGGTGGTTGACCACCACCACATCGGCCTCGGCGGCCCGGCGTTTGGCCCGGAACAGAAAACAGCGCTCAATGTGGGGGCAGCGCAGCCGGGTGCAGAGGTCGGACTCGGCGGCCACCTCGTCCCACACCTCGGGAGAGGGCGTGAAGGGCAGATCGCCCAGGGTACCGTCTGCCGTACGGTCCGCCCAGGCGGCCAGGTCGCCCAGCTCCTCGGCGCGGCCGCTTTCGAAGAGGGACTGCTGGTGGGCGGTCGCCTGTTCCAGCCTGGCCAGGCAGAGATAGTTCCGCCAGCCTTTCAGCAGGGCGTAGCTGGGGCGGTATTCCCCTTGGGCCAGAGCATCCGCCAGGAAGGGGAGGTCCTTGCCGACCAGTTGCTCCTGAAGATTGATGGTGTTGGTGCTGACGACGGTGCGCTCCTTGTTGGCGCGTCCCCAGGCCAGCGCCGGCACCAGATAGGCGAACGACTTGCCGACCCCGGTTCCGGCCTCGAGCAGGGACACGCCGCCGTCGTTGTACGCGTCCGCGATGTAGGCGGCCATGTCGCGCTGGCTGGGCCGGTCCTCGTAGGCGCCGAGCCGCGCGGCGATGGGCCCACGCTCCCCCAGGACTTCGATCAGATCGAAGGGATCCAGCCGCGCCTGCGGCGCCACCCGCGGCACTTCGACCACGATGTAGAGATCCTCGCCCCGGTTGTCGACGATCCCGAAGCCGATCCCACCGTCGTGCAGGCGAGCCGCGACATCCAGATCGGCCGGTGACGGCTCGAGGTTCCCACCGGGGTGGTTGTGCAGGACCAGCTCCCCCCGCTGGGCGATGCCGGGCAGCGCCAGCACCATCCCCGCCGTACCCCGCGCGACCGCTCGCGCGTCGACGACCTGTCCGCGCTCGTCCACCGAGCAGACGAAACAGACCTCCCGCCCGCCGGCAGCGGCGATTTCGGCGGCGAGGACGGCGCGGACCTCGTCGGAGAGGCGGGACATGCCTCAGGTCTTCAGCTCTTTCTTCTTCGCCGCGGGAAAGAGCACGTTGTTGAGGATGAGCCGGTAGCCCGGGGAGTGGGGGTGCAGCGCGAGGTCGGTCGGCGCGTCGCCGATCTGGTGCTGGGGATCCTCCGGATCGTGCCCGCCAAGGAAGGTCCAGGTGCCTTGCCCGCGATCGCCGTGAATGTACTTGACCCATGCGGTGCCCGGCTCTTCGGCCAGGACGGTGACGCCGGGCTTCAGCGTATGGCGGGTGAACGAGGTAGTCAGTCCGTAGAAGTCTGGAATGACCTGCCGGTGGTTTTGCACCAGCATGGTGGCCACGGGATCGATCTTGGCGCTGAAGTTGAAGAGCGTGTAGCTACCCAGGGCCTGGCGTCCGGTGGGCGCGTTGACCTGGTGGCCGTCGATATCCGAGAACACCGCGGCGGCCGGACTCCGCTCCAGCCGGGCATGCTGGAAGGCAAAGGCCCGCTCCCAGCGCAGCTTGCGCCCCGCATCCGGGTCCATCGGGGTGCCGTCGGCGTAGTTGGCCGCGATGTCCGTTTCGGCGCTGGCGAGCGCCAGGTCGATGGTCTCCGTGGCGGTACACATTGCGAACAGAAAGCCGCCACCCTCCACGTAGCGGGCGATCGCCTGGGCCACCGCGCGCTTGAGGGCGGGCACATGGGCGAAGCGCAGCTCGCGAGCGGTCCGCTGGTTGCGCTCCACCATCTCCGCCAGCCACGCCGCGCCGGTGTAGTTTAGGTAGAACTTCGAGTACTGGCCCGTGAAGTCCTCGTGATGCAGGTGCAGCCAGTCGTACGTGGTCAGCCCCCCGGCGACGACCTCCGGATCCCACACCTTCTCGAAACGGATCCCGGCATAGTTGAGCGCCATGGTGACCGCGTCGTCCCAGGGCGCCGCGTTCGGGGGAGCGTACACGGCGACTTTCGGCGCTTTCTCCAGCGGCACGGCATCGGCGTTGCTCTCCAGAATCTCGGCACGGATCGCAGCGACCCGGCCCGCGTCGATCGGTTCGGAGACCACGCCCGACAGGGTGAGGTCACGGACCACGCCGGTTGACGCCGGCAACAAGAAGGCGCCGTTCCGGTAGTTGAGCAGCCACTCGCAACGCCCTCCCTGCTCCAGTACGCGAAATGCCACGCCATACGCCTTGAGGTGATCCGACTGCGCGTCGTCCATCGGTACCAGCAGCCAGTCCGCCAGGCGCGCAAGGCCGAGCCGGGGCCAGGCCAGCGCCGCCGCGCCCGCGAGCACGAAGCCGCGACGCCTCATGCCGGGGGCAGTCCGACCCGCACCGCGTCCAGCAGCCGCCGCGCCTGCGGCGCCGTGGCGCTCTCGGGGAATTCGATGATGAGCTGCTCCAGCACTGCCCGTGCCTCGTCTCCCCGCCCGCTGCGTGCGAGCAGTTCCGCCAAACTGTATCGCCCGGCGGCCACCGGGGCGGGCGCTCCCTCGCGCGCGGCGGCGCGAAAAAGTCGCTCCGCCGCCGACACCTCGCGCCGGGCCAGCCGCACCCGGCCGGCGAGAAGGAGCAGATCCGACCCGCCGCTCGCGGCGGGCAGTCCGCGGGCGGCGTGCTCGAACCCCGCCGCCGCGGCGGCGGAATCGCCCCGCTCCAAGGCAAGGAACGCCTGCCCCAGCTCCGGGAGCGAGTCGGCGGGCACCACCTGGAGCAGGGCCAGCAGGGCCGCCCCGCTCGTGGCATCCTGGCGCTCGCCGGCGTAGGGACCGGATGCCATGAGCGCCTCCATCGCCCCACGAAGATCTCCCTCGAAGAGCCGCAGGCGCGCCAGCAACGCCAGGCCGTCGACCGTGCTGTCGCGCACCAACAGACGCCCGGCCCGGGCTAACTCCCCCTTGGCGAACCAGCCACGGGCGAGCAGGTGGCTGAGCCGGCGTCGCTCTTCACTGGTCACCGTACCCGCCAGCTCCTCGAAGCGGGTGTCCGCCTCGGCAAGACGGCCTTCGGCGATCAAGATGCGAACCAGGGTGGCGGCGGCCGAGGCCGCGGTGCCCGGCGAGGCCGCGGGGTCCCGCGCCACCCGGTCGAGCACGCGGCGCGCCGACTCACGGTCGCCCGCGTCGGCGTAGGCCCGGGCCGCTTCGCCCAGCCAGCGCGCGCCGTCCGGCCCGGAGCGCGCCGCGATCAGCTCGTACACCTGCGCACGGGCGCGCGCGGTTTCCACCGTCTGGGGCGCGCGCAGCTCGTCCAGAAAGGCGGCGAGCGCATCGGTCCCGGCGCGCCCCTCGGGGACCGCCTGCGCCAGCAGCCGGACGGCCCGGAGCGGTTCGCCCCAGCGCGCGGCCACACCGGCGGCGATCGCGCCGGCGATCGGATCGCTGCGCGCCTCCAAGGCCAGAAGGATTGCCGGCCGGTCCGCCGGCGGTGCCTGGGCGAGCAGGCTCAGCGCAGCGCCATGGAAACCCGGTACCTGGCGAATCGCCAGGATCCATTCCTCGATCGCCCGGCCGTAATCGCCCGCGGTCGTGGCCAGCTGCGCGATGTCGCCGGCAAGCGCATCCGGGCGCCCCAGCCGGGCGCGGCCGGTCGTGTACGCCTCCAGCGCCCCCGTCCGGTCATCCCGACTCAGCGCGGCCCGGCCCCATTCCCGGTACGGCGCTTCACTCCCCGGCTCGAGGGCGGCCCAGCGCTCCACCAGCCGTCGTACGCTGTCGCTCGCTCCCGCGGCCGCCCACGCGCGAAGGGCGACCCCATAAAGGGCAGAGTTGCGGGGATCCGCGGCGATGGCCGCCCGCGCCGGCTCGGTCAGCCCGGCGGGACGGTGGAGCTGCGTGAGCACCCGCTCGAGCCCCAGCAACGCATTGACGTCCGCCGGGACGTACCTGAGCAACTCGCGGTACATCTCCGCCGCGCTCTCGTAGCCGCCGCGACGCTCCAGCTCCCGCGCGCGCTGAATGCTGACCTCCTGCGCGCGGCCGGGGACGGCAAGCATCGAGGCGAGCCCCAGGACCAGCAGCAGACTTCTCACGGACTGCCGCCCGCCAGGCGCCGGAAGTATTCCGTGACCAGACGGCGCTCTTCCGGGGAGAGCGTCCGCAACTCCTCCCAAGTGGGGACCCGGACCCGATCCCGCGGCAGGCGCCCGAGCGCGGGGGGCAGCCGGACCCGGTCGCCCATGGCCGTCGTGCTCTGGCGCTCCTTCTGCTCGTCGGTTTCCTCGCCCTGAAGCGTTCGCCCCGCGTCGAGCATGCGACGGAAGAGCCGCTCCTGTCGTTCCACCGTCTCGCGATCCAGCCGTCCCGCATCCAGGCGCCGAGCCAGCTCGTGCGCTTCCTGGGCCAGATCGCGTGCGCCGGGCAGATCCCCCTGGGCGCGTAGCCGTTCCAGCGCCTCGCCAAGGCTGCGCTGCTCGGCGGCCAGGCGCTGAATCTCCGCGCGCGCGGATCCCGCGCCCGCCAGCGGCATCAGCTGACCGGCCTGCTGGCCCAGCTGACCCTGTTGCTGCGCCAACTCGGTCATCTGTTCCATCGCTTCCGCCATGCCGGAGCCCGAGCTCGCGCCGCCGACGTTCTCCCTGGAACGTGCCATGGCGTACGCCGCCGCGTTGAGCGCATCCACGGCGTTGCCGGCCTGCTCGGCCGCCTCCCGCACATTGGGATTGCCGGACGACACCGCGTCGCGCGCGGAGGCCATCTGCCGTCCGGCGAGCGCGAGCGCCACCCCGATCGCGGGCGAGACCAGCGCGTTCTGCCCACTGACCCGGCGAACCTGTTCCAGCACCTTCTGGAGACCTTCCTCCACCGCGGCCTGATCCCCCCGGCCGCTCGCCGGCGACCGTCCGCTGCGGAATCCTTCAGCCACCTCGAGCTGCTGTCGGCTGAGCCGCGCGGTCTCCGCCAGGGCCCGGTCCAGGGCCTGCATCACCTCCTGGCGCCAGGCGTCCTGCTGCCGGTCGCGTTGCTCGCCGGTCTCCCGCGCGACGTCCTCCATGCCGGCCTGCGCCTGCTGGCCCTGCTGCATGGCCTGCTGGCGCCGGCCCTGCTGGATGGCCCCGGAAGCGGCCCGCATCTGCTGCGCGGCCTGGCGGGCGCGCTCGGCCGCTTCGGCCAACTGTTCGCGGTCCAGTTGTCGGCCGGCGCGCTCCAGGCCGGCCCCAATCGAATCGGCCTGGCCGGCGAGCTGCTCTTCCCGTCCGGCGAGGCCGGACGAATCGCCCACCGCCATCCGCTGGTTCAGTTCGCGCTGGGCCTGGGCCACGTCCTTCGCGTCCTGCTCCAGCGTGGAAAGCTCCCCTTCCAGCGCGGCCCGCTCGAACAGCTCGCGGCTCCGCTCCAGCGCCTCCCGCAGTTCCTGCTGTGCCTCAGCGAGCTGCCGAAGCGCGTCACGCACCTGCTCCGGAGCGAGGGCCTGGAGCGCCCGCTGGAGCTCCGCCAGCTTCTCGCGCAACTCGGGGGAGAGGGCGCGGCCCAACTGTTCGCTGACTGCTTCGAGCCGGCGCGCCAGGGCCGAATCGGCCGTGCCGCTCGTTTCCATTGCTTCGCGGAGCGCGTCGAGGGTCCGCTCCAGTTCCTCCCCGCGGCGCAGCATGTCCTCCTGCCCGGCCGCGACGGCCTCGGCGCGGCGGGCCTCCTCAAAGCCCAGGGCGCCCTCGCGCCGGTCCCGACCGGCCTCCTGGCGAGGGCGTTCCTGGGCCAGGTCGGAGGCCTGACGCTCGAGGGATCGGCTGGCGCCGACCAGCGAATCGAGCGCGGACCGTGCGTCGGCCGTCATGGCACGCTCGGCGGCGCGCTCGTCGGCCCGGGTCGGGATGACGACGGCGAACTCGCCTGATCGCGCCACCTGCCGTGCGAGCGCGTTGTCCACCACCTCCAGGCGGTAGAGCACCGTGTCACCGGGACCGGCCTCCCACGGCGAGAGGTCCAGCAGCGTGGTGACGAGCAGCCGCGACGAGGTGACCTCGGGCATCGGCAGCTCCTCGATCCGCGGCGCAGGCGCCTGGCCCCCCCGCACCGTGCGGCGCGAGATGAGTCTGACGCTGGTGAGCCCATGATCGTCCCGGGCGTCGGCCAGCAGGGGCAGCCGCAGGTCCGGCGGCGCCACCGTATCGGCGCCGGGATGCAGCAGCAGGATGCTGGGAACGCTGTCCGGCACGATAACCAGGGTCAGGCGAACCGGGTCGCCCGTGAGCGCCCGGCCGTCCCGCGTGACGAGGGCAAGGTCATAGTCGCCGCTGCGCACGGGACGCAGCTCACCGCGGAACTCTCGCTCCCGGGTCGTCAGCGGGTACTCGAGCTCCGCAGTGCGCCACGCCGCGCCGGCCAGGGCGGCGGAGAGCACCCCTTCTGTGGAGAGCACGGTGCCCTCGGGCAGCAGCAGCGGATCGGACCCCACGGGCAGCACCTCGTCCTCCAAGTCGAGATACGCCGGGTAGCGGGCGGTGAGACGAAGCGAGCCGAGGAACACCGGCAGCCTGACGGCGATGCGCAACGTGTCGGAGGACCGGGTTCCACTGGTCAGGTGGAGAAAGAGATCAGTCTCGACGCTCTCCAGCAGCGTGCGGCCGCTCCCCGTCGAGTCCAGGCTCACCGGTTCGGCGGTCCAGGGCTCACCCGGGGCGCGTCGCCACAGGGTGGCGCTGCGCTGCCCCGGGGCGTCGTAGCGCAGCCGCACCGGGCTGCCTCGTTCCACCTCGGTCCGGTCGGCACCGAGTCGAACCGGGGCCCGGAGCGCCTCCAGAGCATGAAGGGGACGCCAGAGCAGGATGGTGGCGCCCCGTCCCGGCCTGGCTGCCGCGAGCCCGGCCGCGCCCACCAGCAGGAGCGCCGCGAACGCCGCGCTGGCAAGGCGCAAGCGCTCGCGCGCCGGCGCGAGCGCGCCGCCTCCTTCGGCTGCCACCCGCTCGGCCCTCGCGACGTCGGCGGCGGCGACGAGTTCGTCGCTGGTGCCCGACGCGGTCGGGTCGAGCAGAGCCACCAGCGATCCGCGTCTGCCGACGCCCAGCCCTTCCAGGCGCCGCCCCATCGCGGCCGCCTGGTAGCGCCGGCGCTCCCGGAACGCGACGACAAGCAGCACGGCGAACCCGAGGGCGCTGAGCGTCCAGGCGCCCAGCACCAGGGAGGCCGGGGCCCCGAGCGCCGCGCGCAGGCCCCAGGCGGCGAGGGAGAACAGCAGGGCCATCGTCGCGAGAAACGCGAGCGCCCAGCGAACCGCGCTCCACCGGCGCAGGGGTCTGGCAACGCGCTCCAGGGTGGCGGCGGTGAGCGAGGCCGTCATCCGGCGAATCCCACGGCGTAGGCGAACAGGTTCACACCCATGCGCAGGGCCGCTTCGCGCTTCTCGGGCGGATCCCCGTGCACCTCGGGATCCTCCCACCCGTCGCCCAGATCGGTTTCGTACGAGTAGAACACCACCAGCCGGCCGTCCACAAACAGACCGAATCCCTGCGCGGGGTTGCCGTCGTGCTCGTGAATCTTGGGCAGGCCGGAGGGGAAGTAATAGACCGCCTGATACACCGGGTGATCGAGCGGCACCTCGACCAGTTCCTGCCCGGGAAATAGCCGGGACAACTCCCGTCGCACCGACTCGTCCATCCCGTAATTGTCGTCGACGTGGAGGAAACCTCCCTGCCGGAGATAGCGGCGCAACCGCTCCAGGTCGGCGTCGACGAAACGCACGTTGCCGTGTCCCGTCATATAGAGGTAGGGCACGTCCCACAGCCGGTCATCGGCCAGGCGGATCACCACCTCCCTCGGCGCCACCGCGAGGGTGGTGCGGTCGGCAATGGCGCGGAGCAGGTTCGGCAGGCTCGAAGGATTGGCGTACCAGTCCCCTCCCCCATCGTACTGCAACCGGCCGATGGTCAGCGGCGCCGCCGCCGGCGGCATCGGACCCGGGAGCGACAGCAATAGCCAGAGGGCGATCTTCATGTCAGGTCTGTCACAAGCCGATACGCCTCGTTGCGGGGAAGTCCGGTTCGCTCCGCCACCATCCGGGCGATGTCCCGCGCCGACAAACCGTCGCCCAGGAGTTCGGTCGCCAACTCCCTGGCCGCATCCGGGTCGGCGCGGTGCGCCGGGGCCGGCTCGCCACGCAGCCCTTCGATCACGACCGTGACCTCGCCACGAGGTTCCCGTTCCGACCAGTACGAGAGCTGCTCCTCGACCGTGCCATCCCGAAGCTCCTCATGAACCTTGGTGAGTTCCCGCGCCACCAGGACCCGTCGCCCGGCCGCCAGCCGTCGGCCAAGGTCGCCCAGAAGATCCGCCAGCCGGCCCGGCGCCTCGAACAGGACCACGCTCCATGGACTGGTCGCGACCGCTTCGAGCAGGCGGGCCCTGTCACGTCCCTTGCGGGGAAGAAACCCGAGAAACAGGTACCGGTCCGCCGACATCCCGGAGACCGACAACGCGGCCGTGACCGCCGAGGGGCCCGGAATGGGGACGGTGGGACCGCCTGCCGTGCGCACCGCCTCGACCAGGGTGCGGCCGGGGTCGCTGATGCCCGGCGTGCCGGCGTCGGTGACCAGGGCGACATCCGTCCCCCCACGCAGGGCGTCGACCAGATCGGCCTCCCGCCGGGGATTGGAATGGGCGTGGTAGCTCAGCACCTTGGGCCGGGCGCCGAGGCGCCCGAGCAGCTTGCGAGTTCGGCGGGTGTCCTCCGCGGCCACCAGCGTCACGGTCCGGAGCACTTCCGCCGCGCGCTGGCTCAGGTCGCCCAGGTGGCCCAGCGGAGTGCCCACCACGTAGAGAGTCCCCCACGTCATGCCTGGAGGTTGGCGGATCGGGGGGCTGGAGGGAAGGACCGCCTATCGGACGTGCTGCTGTATCTTCGCGTCCAGGGTCCCCTTGGGCACCGCGCCGACCACGGTATCGACATGACGCCCGTCCTTGAAGAAGAGCAGCGTGGGAATCGAGCGGACGTTGAACCGCATCGGGACGCGCGGGTTGGCGTCGACGTCGAGCTTGGCGATGGTGGCCTGCCCGTCGTACTGTTCGGCGAGCTGCTCCAGAGCAGAGGCGATCGCTCGGCACGGCCCGCACCACTCGGCCCAGAAATCCACCACGACGAGCCCCTGTCCCTGCTCCACCACCGACGGGAACGAGTCGTCCGTCACCGCAACGGTATGCTTGCTGTCAGCCATCGGCCGCCTCTCCTGCCGCGCGGCCCCGCCGCGCGGTTCCAAGGTTACAATTCAGCGGGCCGGCATTCCCCGGCCCGTTTGAAGGTAATAACACCGTGAGGCGTCCCGTGGTTCCTGGAGCGATGATCGCGCACGTCGGTATCGCGGTGGAGGACATTGACGCGGCGCTGCCCTTCTACCGAGACATCCTTGGCCTCGCCGCCCGGGCCCCGGAGCGCGCCGACGGCGCCGACATTGTGGCCCTCCCCGCGGGAGAGAGCGTCATCGAACTGCTCCAGCCCGCCGCGCCTGATGGGCCGGTCGCAAAGTTCCTGGCGCGCCGCGGACCCGCGATTCACCACATCTGTTATCGCGTCCCCGACCTGGACGCGGCCCTCGCCGCATGTCGCGAACGGGGTTACCGGCTGGTCGATGACGCCCCCCGCACCGGCGCGGGCAGCCGGCGGATCGCCTTCCTGCACCCCAAGGCGACCGCGGGCATCCTGATTGAGCTGACCGAGTGAGATGGCCGGCGTTCTCGGCGTCGATTCAGCCCGGCGGTCGCCGGTTTTCCATGGGACAGTCGCGGCCCGGCGTGCCGATCGCCGCGATGTCGACATTCATCACGATCCACCGGTTGCCGGAGAGCCGCACGAGGACAAAGGGCACATTCCGCACGCATCCGCCACGCGACATCTCGACGTGGAGCGTCGTGCGGTCGGACGAGCCTTCGATCTGGCTGATCACCCGCGCGGTGGCCCCCTTCAGGTACGCATGCATCACCTGGATGCGCTGCTGGTAGTCGGACGGCTGTCTGGTGGTCGCCGCGGGGCCGCTGCGGGTGCCCCACAACTGCGCCATCCGCGCAAGGTTGCTGTCGGCGACGGCTTGCATGAAATCGTGGATGGCCTGCGCCGGTCCCGGATCGGGGGTGACGCCCGACCCGCCCCCGCACGCAGCGGGGAAGAGGGCCAGCAGGGAAAGCAGGAGTCGCACGGTATCGTTTCCGCGAGAGGATGGCCCGAAGCTAACGTGCGCTGCGAAACCGATCAATGACGCCGATGCGGCTGTATATCAATATCGACCATGTCGCCACCGTGCGGCAGGCACGGCGCACCGACGAGCCGGACCCGGTCACGGCGGCCTTGCTCTGCGAGCAGGCAGGGGCCGACGGCATCACGGCCCATCTGCGCGAGGACCGGCGCCACATTCACGACGACGACATCCGCGGCCTCGCCGCGGCCGTGCGCACGGTTCTCAACATCGAGCTGGCCAGCGATCGGGACATCGTCGCCCTGGTCTGCCAGCTCAAGCCGCACCAGGCCACGCTGGTGCCCGAACGCCGCGAGGAGATCACGACGGAGGGCGGGCTGGACCTGGGACGACGCGACCCTGCCCTGGGCGAGACCATCGCCCAATTGACCGACGCGGGAATCCGGGTGAGTCTCTTCATCGATCCGACACCAGCCGCGATCGATGCCGCCGCCACGCTGGGAGTCCCAGCGGTCGAGTTGCACACCGGGAGCTGGGCGCATACCTGGCGCGACGGGGGCCAGGCGGCCCTCGGCGCCATCCGTCAGGCGGCGCAGCACGGGCGCGCCGCCGGGCTGGCGGTCCATGCCGGACACGGGCTCACCTACCGCAACGTGCGGCCGGTGGCGGCAATTCCCGAGCTGGAGGAGTTGAACATCGGGCACAGTGTCGTGAGCCGGGCCATCATGTCGGGCATGGTCGAGGCCGCGGGCGAGATGGTTCGTCTGGTCCGCGAAGCACGGAGCGAGCAATGACCGGACCCACCAGCAGAGCGGAGTTCTTTCGCCGGGAGGCCGGGGACTACCTGAAGGAGCTGGAACCCCTGCTCGGAGGGGCCGCACCTCCGCTGGACTCCCTGATCCGGCTGGCTCGCGGCCTGCGCGGCGCTGCATTGCTGGCCGGTCCCGCGAGCTTTGCCCGCGCGGCCGCTGCGCTCGAGCAGGTAGCCAAGCTGGTTCGTGACGGTCGCCTCGGCTGGACCGAGGCGAGTCCGCGATTGCGGCGCGCCATCGGCGCCTTCCAGCGCCTCGCCGCCGCGGCGCCGTCCTGGGATGACCGTCTCGACCGCGATGCCTCCTCGCTCGCCCAGGACCTGCAAGAGCTGGGCGGAGGCCGGCCGGCGCCCACTTCGCCCACGCTGCCCGGCAACGCCGCGGCCCGGAACTATGTCGCCCGGGAAAGCGCGGTGATCGCGGGGGTGCTGGAACGCACGACCCAGAAGGCCGCGCAGGAAGGCGGATTGACCCAAGGCCAGCTGCTGGAGGTCCGCCGAGCCATGCAGGCGTTGCGGGGTCTGGAAGCCCTCAGCGACTTTCCCCCCCTCGCCGAGCTGCTCGACGCGGTCGACTCGGCGGCGAGCGACCTCGTCCATACTCCCGCACCGCCGGATGTCGGACTTGGTCTCCTGCGGGAGGCCGGCGGCACCATCGGCCTGCTCGCCCGCGCGGTCGCCGGGGGCGAGCACACCGACCCGAATCTCCCGGAGGCCGAGCGGCTGGCCGACGCGCTCTTCAACCAGCTCGGCGGCGAGCGCGGCGTCGTGCCGGTGGACCGCCTGCTGACGCGGGACGCGCCGGCGGTCCGCTTGGGGGGGCCCGAGGAGCTGCCGCCGGCGGACCCCAGCACCCTCGCCGGCCTGGGTAACGCGCTGCGGCAGGCGGGCGCGACGCTCGGCGCCGCGCCTTCTCCGGTCACCCGGCGCCTACGGACCTTCGGCCTCGTCGTGCTGCTGCGGACGGCGCCCGGCGGGCTGGGCCACCGGCCGGCGGGAAGCTTCCTGTCGCGGCTGCTGCACGCGCTGGAAACCCGACCCGAGCTCCGCGAATCGGACCGGCTGGTCGCCTTGCTTGAGCAGGCCGGTCAGGCCCTGTCGGATGGCGCCCGTGAAGATCCGCTCGCCCTGGCGAGGCGGCTCGATGCGATGACGAGCGAGCTGCCGGCGACCGAGCAGGCTACGGCGGCTCCCGAACCCGACGCCGGCCCCTCGCGCACCGGGACGGCGCTGGAGCGGAGCTTCTCGACGTATGCCCGTCTGATCCGGGAAGCCGAGCCGATTCTACCGATCGGGGCCCTCGCGTATGATGAGGCCGAGCGTGCGGTGCCGATCCAGAGCCTGATGGCGGATCCGCTTCCGATCGTCGATATCGACACCCTGCTTGCCGCGGACCAGCATCCTGTCGTCGACATCCGAACGCTCCTGGCCGAGCCCGACCAGCTCGAGCCGGCGGGTGCCGGCGAGCCGGAGACGATCGTCCCGATCGAGCGGCTGCTCTACCAACCCACGGTCATACCCATCGACAGCCTGCTCTACCAGGGCAGAGCGGCGCTGGAGCGCGCCGGCCAGATTCGTTCTCAGCTTCTGAGCGCCCTCCGCGACCGCGAGCCCGACTTTCGGCAACTCGAGCCGCTGGTCCGCGAGCTGCTCGACCTCGTCCCGCTGGCCCTTGCCGACCGCGCCTGAGCCGGCGCGCGGGGAGCGAAGCCGCCGCGTGCTGTGGATCGCGGTGGGGATCGCCGTTTCGGCACTGTTGCTCTGGTGGTCGGCGCGAGGCCTCCGGCTCGGCGAGGTCGCGGCCCACGTGCGGGGTGCGCCACCGGGTCCGGTGCTGCTGGCGGTCGTCGCGGCAACCCTGGTCTTCCCGCTGCGGATGCTCCGCTGGCAGGTCCTGCTCCGCCCCGGCGGGGGGGCGGTGCCTACGGCGCCGGCCTGGCACGCCATCGCCATCGGTTACATGGCCAACAACGTGCTGGGACTCCGCTCGGGAGAGGTGCTGCGGCCGTACGCGCTGAGCCGGCTCACCCCCATTCACTGGAGCACGGCCTTCGCCTCGGTGGCCGTCGAGCGGGTCTTCGATGCCGTGACCGTGGTCGTCACGCTGCTGGGCGCCCTGCTCTTCGGCTCGCTTCCAGAGGACCTGCGCATCGGAGGCCTGCCGGCCGAGGCCCTGGCGTGGCGCGTGGGCCTGCTGGGCCTGGGGGCGCTCGCCGCCGCGTTGGCGCTGATGGTCTGGACGGGACCCGCGCGCGCCGCGATTACCCGGATGGTGCCCCACCAGGGAATCGCGGAGCGGCTGCTGCGGATCCTCGACGGCGTTCGGGCGGGCTTTGTCGCGCTCAGATCCCCGGCCCTGCTCGCAGCCGTGGCGCTCTGGTCCGGCATCGTCTGGGGAGTCAATGCGCTGAGCTTCGGTTTGCTGCTGCCGGCCTTCGGCATCGAAGGCAGCGTGTCCATGATGCTGGTCCTCCAGGCCGCGATCGTCTTCGGGGTAGCGCTTCCGTCGACCCCGGGCTACATCGGGGCCTTCGAGGCGGCCATCGTGCTCACTCTCGGTCTCTACGGCGTGCCGCAGGACACGGCCTTTGCGTACGCCATCACCTATCACGTGACCACATTCATCCCGATCACCCTCCTGGGGTTCTATTCGCTCGCCAGGACCCCGGTGCGCTGGCGCGACGCCCGGGCGCTTCGGACGTGAGCGACAGCATCGCCCTCGAGGCCCGGGCCAAGCTGAACCTCCTGCTCCGGGTGCTGGCCCGCGAGGAAAGCGGTTATCACAGTGTGGAAACCTTGTACGCCCGGGTGGACCTGGCCGACAGGCTGATCGCGGCCCGCACGGAGGGCGGGGTCACGCTCCAGGTCTCCGGCGAAGACGCGGGCCCCGCCGAGCAGAATCTTGCCCGCCAGGCCGCGCGCCTGGTGCTCCAGGCCATCGGCGGCCGGTTCGGCGTGGCGTTGACCCTGGAGAAGCGGATTCCAGTCGCCGCCGGATTGGGCGGTGGCTCCGCGGATGCGGCGGCCGCGCTTCAGGCGGTGAACGCCCTCGCCGGTAACGCGGTGCCGCGCCACGAGCTGTTTCAGTTCGCCGCGCGGCTGGGCGCGGATGTGCCGTTCTGTTTCTCGGGAGCGCGCTTCGCCCTGGGATGGGGCCACGGAGAACGGCTGCTGGAGATCCCGGGACCACCGGCCGCGCCGGGCCTGATCGTGGCGCCGCCGGTCGCGGTCCCTACCGCGCACGCCTATCGCTGGGTGGACGAGACCCGCGAGGGCGCCGGCCCCCGGGGCGCGGTGGCCCTCGACCTCGAGTCGCTGGGCGCCTGGGGCAGCATCGGCCGCATGGCCGGCAACGATTTCGAGGTGCCGGTCTTCGGCCACCATCCCGAGCTCCGCGCGGCCTACGAAGCGCTCGCCGCCACCCACCCCCTGCTCTGCCGCATGAGCGGCTCCGGCGCGGCGGTGTTCGCGGTCTATCGCTCCACCGGTGACCGGGATGATGCCGGGGACCGGATGGGAAGGAAGTATGGTCGGGTGTTCCCGGTGGAGGTTGGGAGCGGCGGATGAGCGTGGGCGGATGGCCGGGGGTTTGGCCCGGCTGATCGGCCGGTCCGCTGATTAAGTTTGGTGATTGCTGGCCCTTCGTCCAATTGGCAGGACAGCGGACTTTGGATCCGTCAATGGTGGTTCGAGTCCACCAGGGCCAATGCGCAGCGCCGTCCCGCGCGGATTGTCCAAACCCGTTCAACCAGTTATAGTTAGGGGTTCTGGGATGAAGGCTTCTGCGGTGTCGCGCGCGCCCTTTCTCGTCATGTGCGGGTCGGCCAACCGTCCCCTCGCCGAGGAGGTCGCGCAGCAGCTGGAGGTGTCGCTCTGCCAGGTCACGCTCCGGCGGTTCGCCGACGGCGAGTTGTTCGTCAAGATCGACGAAAACGTGCGCGGCCGGGACGTCTTCATCATCCAGCCGACCAACCCGCCCGCCGAGAACCTGCTGGAACTGCTGCTCCTGATGGACGCGGCAAAGCGGGCGAGCGCGGCGCGCATCACGGCGGTGATTCCGTACTTTGGCTACGCGCGGCAGGACCGCAAGGACCAGCCGCGCGTGGCGATCAGCGCCAAGCTGATGGCAAACCTGGTGGTGCAGGCGGGCGCGGACCGGGTGCTGGCCATGGACTTTCACCAGCACCAGCTCCAGGGGTTCTTCGACCTGCCGGTCGACCACCTGTACGCGGCGCCGGTGTTCACCAGCTACTACCGGCAGAAGAAGTTCAAGGATCTGGTGGTGGTGGCCGCCGATGTGGGAGCGGCCAAGATGGCGCGGGGCTTCGCCAGGCGGCTCGACGCCTCGCTGGCCATTATCGACAAGCGGCGGACCGGGGCCAATGTGGCCGAAGCGGTCAACGTGGTTGGTGAGGTCGAGGGCCGGGACTGCCTCATCCCGGACGACATGATCGACACCGGCGGGACCATGACCGAGGCGGTGCACGCGTTGAAGCGGCTGGGCGCCCAGAAGATCTACATCTGCGCCACCCACGCCCTGCTGTCGGGCCCGGCCAAGGACCGGTTCGCCGCGGCACCGGTCGAGGAGGTCGCGGTGACCAACACCATCGCGATTCCCGACAGCCGGAGGTTCGACAAATTGAAGGTGCTCTCGATCGCGCCGCTGCTCTCCAAGGCCATCGGGTACACCCACAGCGATCTCTCGGTGAGCTCGCTGTTCGACTGATTACGAAGGAAGACGCAGGCATGCCACAGACTTCTCTCGCGGCCGCATCGCGGACCGCCACCGGCAAGGGCGCAGCGCGGGCACTTCGCCGGGCCGGCAAGCTCCCCGCCGTCATCTACGGCCACCAGCGGCAGGCCCAGGCGCTCGCGCTCGACGCGACCGCGGTCGAACGCTTGCTCCACGGCATGAGCTCGGCCGCGACCATGATCGACGTGACCGTGGACGATCGCGAGCCCGTGAAGGCGCTGATCCGCGAGGTCCAGCGCGATCCGGTACGCCCAGGCGCGGTGATCCACCTCGACTTGTACGAGGTCCGGGGGGACGAGAAGATCACGGTCGAAGTGCCGGTCCGCCTGATCGGGGTGCCGGACGGCGTTCGCAATTTTGCCGGGGTACTCGATCACCTGCTCCACAAGCTGGAGATCGAGGTCTTTCCGGGCGACATGCCCGATCACATCGAGATCGACGTCACCGCCCTGGGGATCGGGCACGTCATCTTCGTGCGCGACGTCTCGGTGCCCAACGCCGAACTGCTCGACGACCCCGATCAGCCGGTCTGCACCGTCGTGCCACCCCGCACGGAAACGACCGAAACGCCGGTGGTGGAAGCCGAAACGACCGAGCCCGAGCTGATCCGCAAGCCGAAGGACGAGGGCGAGGAAGCGGAAGTAGCCGAGGAGTAGCCGCTGCGGACGATCCTGGGTCTCGGCAACCCCGGTCCGGAGTACGCCGAGACCCGCCACAACGCCGGCTTCTGGCTGGCCGATCACCTCGCGGCGCGCTGGGCATTCGGCCCCTGGCGCCGCGAGCGCTGGTATCGGGTCGTGGCCGGGCGGCGGGCCGGGACGGAGCTGCGGCTGGTCAAGCCGCTGACGTTCATGAATCGAAGCGGGGCGGTGCTCGCCCCGCTTCGCGCATCCGCGGACTTCGACCCGGCGCAGGAGCTGCTGGTGCTGGTGGACGAGGCCATGCTGCCGGCCGGTAGGCTGCGGCTGCGTGCTTCGGGATCGGCCGGGGGCCACAACGGGCTCAAGAGCATCGAGGAGGCCCTGGGCTCGCGGGACTACGCCCGGCTGCGGATCGGGGTGGGACCGGTTCCCGAGGGGCTTGACGAGCTGTCGGAGTTTGTGCTGGAAGCGCCCTCCAGGCCGGAGCGCGCGCTGCTGCGGGATCTGATGGACCCGGCCGCGGACGCCGTGGAGTGCTGGCTCAGCGATGGTATCGAAACCGCGATGAACCGCTACAACCGCTGACGGAGGCGACGTGACTCAACTGCCCATGCTGGCTGCCGTGGCGGGACTTCTGGGATTGCTGGTGGCCGTGGTGATCTACCAGTACATCAAGCGCCAGTCCCCCGGATCGGTGGCCATGCAGGAGCTGGCGGGGTTGATCGAGGACGGCGCGATGGCGTTCCTGCGCCGCGAGTACCTCGTGCTGCTCCCCTTTCTCGCTGTCGTCGCGATCCTGCTCGGCGTGGCGATCGGTCGCGCCACCGCCCTGGCCTACGTGTTCGGCGGGCTCTGCTCCATCGCCGCGGGCTTCATCGGGATGAAGTCCGCCACCAAGGCCAACGTGCGCACCTCCGAGGCCGCGCGCGCGGAGGGCCAGGGCAAGGCGCTGCGCATCGCCTTCAACGGCGGGGCGGTGATGGGGCTGGCGGTCGCCTCCCTCGGGCTGCTTGGGCTGGGCACGGTCACCTACCTGGTCCTGGATCCGGCCGCGACGGACTTCGCGTCCTTCAAGCTGTTCAGCGAAATCATCAGCGGCTTCGCCATGGGGGCATCCTCCATCGCCCTCTTCGCGCGCGTGGGCGGCGGGATCTACACCAAGGCCGCCGACGTCGGCGCCGACCTGGTGGGCAAGGTCGAGGCGGGCATCCCCGAGGACGATCCGCGGAACCCCGCCACCATCGCCGACAACGTGGGCGACAACGTGGGCGACGTGGCGGGGATGGGCGCCGACATCTTCGAGAGCTACGTGGGCTCGGTGATCGCCACGATCGCCCTGGCTGCTACCAGCCCCGCGATCGCCGACACCCTCCGCATGAACGCCGTGTTGCTTCCCCTGGCCATGATCGTCGCCGGCCTGGGTGCCAGCCTGGTCGGTATCTTCGCGATGAAGGTCCTGGAGAAGGGCGCCCCGGCCGGCGCGCTCCGCGCCACCACCTTCATCGCTGCGGGTCTCTTCCTGGTGGCGGCCTGGGCCCTGGTCTCCAACCTGCCGCTCGCCATGGCGGGCAAGCCGGCGCTGGGACCGTTCTACGCCGTCCTGGCCGGCACCGTCGCGGGCATCGCCATCGGCCTGGTGACCGAGTACTACACCGCGGCGAAGCCCATCCGCGACATCGCGCGGGCGTCGCTCACCGGCCCGGCAACCAACATCATCGCCGGCCTCGCGGTCGGCATGATGTCCACACTCGGGCCGCTGCTGCTGATCTCGGGCGCCATCTACGTCAGCTACTGGGCCGCCGACCTCTATGGCATCGCCATCGCGGCGGTGGGCATGCTGGCCACCGTGGGGGTCACCATGACCGTGGACGCCTACGGACCGATCGCCGACAACGCCGGCGGCATCTCCGAGATGAGCCATCTGGGGCCCGACGTGCGCAAGATTACCGACGGGCTCGACGCCCTTGGCAACACCACCGCCGCCATCGGCAAGGGATTCGCCATCGGCTCGGCGGCGCTCACCGCCCTGGCGCTGTTCTCCGCCTTCGCCACGGCCGTCGCCCCCCAAGGAGAGGTGCTCTCGCTCGACCTGGTCAATCCGATTGTCGTGATCGGGCTCTTTATCGGCGGGACCATGCCCTTCGTGATCGGATCCCTGACGATGACGGCGGTGGGCCGCGCCGCGGCCGGCATGGTCGAGGAAGTGCGGCGCCAGTTCCGCGAGATCAAGGGCCTGATGGAAGGCACGGCCAAGCCGGACAGCGCCCGCTGCGTGGACATCTCCACCCGCGCCGCGCTACGGGAGATGATCGTCCCCGGCGTGGCGGCCGTGGCGGTTCCGGTGCTGGTCGGCTCGCTGCTCGGCACCCAGGCGCTGGGCGGGCTGCTGGGCGGGGCGACATTGTCGGGCGTGCTGCTCGCCCTGTTCATGGCCAACGCCGGCGGCGCCTGGGACAACGCCAAGAAGTACATCGAGGGCGGCGCCCACGGCGGCAAGGGCTCCGATCCCCACAAGGCCGCCGTGGTGGGGGACACCGTCGGGGACCCGTTCAAGGACACCAGCGGCCCGGCGATGAACATCCTGATCAAGCTGATGAGCGTCGTCAGCCTGGTGCTGGCGCCCTGGTTCGCCAGCCTCGGCTAGCCTCCGGGCCGACGCTCGTGCGCCGTCGGGAATGACGGCGCCGGATAGGTGCCGATCTTCTCGACCGTGTACTCGCTCGCCCAGAAGTCGGCCGGGCTGTCGCTGTCCTTGACCTGGTTGGCGACCGGCTTGAGGCCGTGCTTCAGATACGCGGCGACCGCCCACAGGTCCTCGTCCGACATGTAGCGCCAGTAGGGCCAGGGCATTCCCTGACCCAGGTAGTTCGGCGTCGCGGGGAAGTTGCCCCGCCCCAGGATGGTCGAACTGATCGCCAGGTCGGGCGTCTCACTCGGCCGTAACCCGTAGCGGAGGGCGTTGAAGATCTGGCGCTCCGAATAACCGCCCGTTCCGGTCGCCTGGTGCGGCGTCAGGTTGCGCGGCCGCTGCATCAGGCACGGCTTGGTCGAGTCGGCGATACAGGGTCCGACCGGAAATTCCATCTGGGGACTGCGGACCCCGGCCAGCCAGCCCTCCGCGGCCGGATTTCCCCCGCCGCCGTGACAGTCCCCGCAGGCGTGCGAGATAACGAGCTCCCGCCCCTTCAGCACCTTCGCCAGTTCGGTGCTTCCCGCCGCAGGACGCACCTCGTTGCCGGTGGGGAACGCTGCCGCCGGATGCGGACCGATCGCCTCGACCGTGTAGGCCTCGGCCCAGAAATCGGGCGGTCCCTCGCTGTCGTCGACCCGGTGGCTGACCGCTTGCACCCCGTCCTTGAGATAGGCCGCGATGGCCCAGAGTTCGGCGTCCGGCATGTGGCGGAACGCGGGCCAAGGCATGGGAGGCGCCAGATACTTCGGGTCCAGGGGGTGATTCCCCTCTCCGGGTGTGGTCGAGGTGATCTCGAGGTCAGGGGTCTCCCCCGGCCGGAGCCCGAAGCGCAAGGCGTTGAAGATCTGGCGCGCGCTGAAGCGGCCCAGCCCGGTCAGGTTGTCCGGCGTCAGGTTGCGGGGCCGGGTCCGGAAACAGGGCTCCGCGCCGGGCTGGAACGCGCAGGGGCCGATCCGGAACTCGAGCTCCGGCCCCCGCATCCCCACCAGCCAGCCGTCCTGAGCGGGACTCACCACGCCTCCGTGGCAACCCGCGCAGCCGTGCTGGAGCACGAGCTGTCTGCCCCGCAGCACCGCATCGGCCTGGCTGGGCGGGGCCGCGGGAGAGCTCCCGGTCAGGCCGGCGGCCAGGCCAACCGCCACCGGCAACCCGGCAAGGAACAGGGACGACCGCAACCACCTCGTACCGCTCGCGCGAGAAGGCATCTGTTGTCTCCCCTTATCGGACCTCGAGAATACCCATCATCCCGTGGACCTCATGGTCCAGGATGTGACAGTGGAACATCCACTTGCCGGCGTAATCGTCAAATCGGACGATGATCCGGGCGCTCGTATGCTTCGGCACGTTCACCGTGTCCTTCCAGCTCGGATAGGGCTCCGGCACCCCGTTCCGGTCCAGGACCTGGAACCGGAACCCGTGCAGATGGAACGGGTGGTCCATCCCCACCAGATTCTCGATCTGCCAGATCTCGCTGGCGCCAAGCTCGGCCGTTTCGTCGACCCGGTTCAGGTCCATCGCTTTCCCGTTGATGAACCCCTGGGTCAGGACCATCACGCGGGTCTCGCGCACCCGGGTCGTGTCCAGAGCGGGCACCGCGCGGAGCGTCGCCGGGAGGGTGACCGGGTCGATCGGGGGCTCGGCGGTGTATTGCAGCGCCACCAGGTCACGCGGACGCTCCCAGTCCGGCGGCCGGGTCTGCTGGATGTATCGGTCATACGGCAGATCCTGGACGACGCTCCGGCTGCCGGGCGGCCCGGTGCCACGCACCAGCAACTCCACCCGCTCCGAGCTGGCGACCAGAATCTCGCTCGTGTCGACCGGCTCCTGGAACAATCCTCCATCGCTGCCCACGTGCAGGATCCGGTGGCCCGGGATCGCGAGGCGATACACCCGGGCGGCGGACGCATTGATCACCCGCCAGCGCTGCACCTCCCCGCTCCGGATCCGAACGGTCGGCATGAGCTGCCCGTTCACGAACATCAAGTCGCCTTCCCGGCCGTTCTCGAAGTCGATCCGCCCCTGAGGCGTCCGCCGGGCGGGGAGATCCACCGCACCGTTCACCAAAAACCGGTTGTCGGAAAGGATCAGCAGTCGCTCTGGGAGAGGCGGCAGGGGATCGTTCGCCGCCCGGACGACGATCGCGCCGTAGAGTCCCTTCGCGACTTGATCACGGGTGCGATGATGCGGATGCGGATGGTACCAATAGGTCCCGGCCGTACCCTCGGGGATCGTAAAGACGTAGTCGAGCTGCTCTCCGGGCCCGACCGGATGAAAGGGACTGCCGTCGGCGGAGAACGGGAGGTGCAGACCGTGCCAGTGCACGGTGGTCTCTTCGGACAGCGCGTTCCGGAAATGGATGATGACCTTGTCGCCCTCGCGCACGCTGAGCGTGGGCCCCGGCACCCGCCCGTTGTAGGCGTAGGCCTCGGTCTCCACCCCGGGCACCAGGGACAGCCGGGTCGGCGTCGCGGTCAGGGTGACCTCCACCGTGTTCGGCTCGCGGGAGCGGTTTTCCAGCAGCGGGGGGGAAACCAGAGTGTCGGCGATTGTGACGAGCAACAGGAGCGACCACATGCCCGAAAACGCCTCCTTCTGGGAGGTGACGATGTGCGACCGCGGCCAAGGAGCAGGACCGTATACCATTAGCAGGCACGGGGCCCTGGATCAAGGGCACCGGCTGGCGGGAACCCGGCCCGGTCGCCAACTTCCAGGGGTTCGCATTCCCGGGGATTGCTGTGTGGACGTTCCGCCCCACGGCCTGGTTCGCGCCGTCCCTGGCGGCCCTTTGCGGCACGCCGCTGGCTGGGCAGGCCTCGCTCGGGGGCACCGTGCGCGAGGACTCGACCGACCGTCCCCTCGCCGACGTCGAAGTCGTGCTGCTCGGCTACGCGCTGCAGGCCCGGACCAACGCCACCGGCCGCTATGACTTGCGGGGACTGCCGGCGGGCTCGCACGTCGTCCTCTTCCGCGCCATCGGTTATCAGCCGCATACGATCCGCGTGACGTTGCGCGAGGGCCGGACCCTGGCGCTCGATCCCACCGTGATCCCTTCGGTGGTCCAGCTCGAGGAGATCGAGGTTCGCGCCCCCCAGCCGCTGCGGACCGGGTTCTGGGCGTTTGAGCAGCGCCGGGCGCTCGGCTTCGGGCAGTTCATCGACTCGACCGTCCTGCGTCGGTCCGAGCACCTGAGGCTCGCCGACGTGCTCCGCCGCCACACCAAGGTGGACCTTGACTCCGGGATCCCCGCAAGCCGCCGGCGCCAGGGAACTTACGGCCGCTGCGAGATGCCGGTGTTCCTCGATGGAGCGCCCTCGAGGGTGCCGCTGCGACTGATCGACGTGGCAACCCTCGATGGGGTCGAGGTGTACTTCGGTCCCGCAGACACCCCCGCCGAGTTCAGCGTGCCATACAGAAGCTGCGGCGCGGTGGTGTTGTGGACCCGTCGCCCGGGGGGGTGAGATCGGCTGGCGAGTGGCCGACGACCACCCCACTCAGGGGCGGCAGACGCGGGAACCCACCTCCGAACGGAACCACACCAGGCCGAGCGACAGGCTCATGTCCCGCCATCCCGACCGCCTGTATTCGGTTGATCTCCCGATCGTTCGCTGACAACCCCCCGACGGACTTCCGTCCGTGGGTGTCGCCCCCTGCGCGGGCAGGCGAAGTCGGTAGGGTCCTCTCCCACCCGCTTCTATGGTGCTCTTCTCGTCCACAACACAATTGTTCCGCAGGCCGCAGTGGCGCCGCCGAATTCCGCGGGCGTCTCTGCGGCGCTGTGATATACCTCAATTCCCTCGACGCCCGAGACGCCGATCAATTCTTTGAGATTCGGCGCGTCTCCACGAAGGGCGACATCCGCGCCGGCGCGTCCACCGCGGAAGATCTGAACGCCGTCGAGATAGACCTGCATGTAACAGTCATAACGCCCCGACTGGTTGCGGCTGCGGCCGCTGAGCGCCTTTCCCCCACCAAAGCTACCGATGTTCTCGATGTAGATACTCGTATGCCGACGCAGGACATCGGGAAGATGCAAGAACTCCAATCGTCGCAACTCGGTCGAGTCGATAAACCGCCCAAACCCCAAGCGCCGCCGTTCCTCAAAGGCTTCCCTGCCGACGCCGCGAGGCGCCCTTGGCCCTGTAGCCTCTACAAGGATCGGCTCTAATTGGACCACCATCGCCTCTAGCGCAAAGTCGGCCCGGACCGTGTCGCCATCCCCCAACCGAATCATTCTGCCGAGACTGCTGTAGCCGACCGCGCGGACCGTGATGAGCTGTACCCCTTCAGGGAGTCCCGTGAAGGCGAAGCGGCCTGCATCGCTGGTGATGGTTTTGCGGCTGAGCGCGGCGATGAGCACATCTGCGCCGACGATTACTCGCCCCGTGGAATCGTCCCGCACGGTACCCATCACGAGACTCTGGGCTGCGAGCTCCGACGCCACTACCACGAAAAGGCAGCATGTGGCCAATCCATGGAATGGACCCGAACGGACGTGCATCGTCGCCCTGTTGGCCGGACGAGATAATCTATGACCTTGGATCCCCACTCAGCAACACTCGGGGTTGCCGACAGCCCAGCCACATTGATGCCGAAGTGGCAACCCCTACCATCCGCAACCCTGCGCCTCGGAGACCCACCCCAGAACGAAACGCGACTGGGCGACTCCTTGCTCAGAATGCCCGCCCAAATCGCAGTAGCAGGTTCTGGCGGCGAATCCGTGTACACTGTCAATTGTGACAAGGACAACCTAGAGTCCCCGGGGCAGGCACCGGTGGCCGGGAACGGCTGGCAGGTAGGGTCCGGAGGCCTGCGGATAGCGGACCGACACCCAGATTCTCTGGGGATGCGATAGGTGCACGCTGGAGCTGAAGGGTCTGTTGCGGAGGGCTCAGTGGAACGCTGGCCCCTGGTTACTTCGATGCTCGGTCTCCTGCTCCTGTATCCGGTGTCGGATGGAAGCGGGCAGACTATTCTCTCCGGTACGGTGCGAGAGGACTCGACCGACCGGCCCCTCCCCACCGTCGACGTCGTCCTCCTGGGGTACGGACTCCAGGCCCGGACCGGCGCCACGGGACGGTACGAGTTGAGCGGATTGCCCACCGGCTCCCATGTCGTGCTCTTCAGGGCGATCGGCTACCACCCACACACCATCCGGGTCAACTTGCGCGAGGGGAGATCCCTGTCGCTTGATCCGACCCTTATCCCATCGATCGTGCAGCTGGAGGAGATCGAGGTGCGGGCTCGGCGGCCGGTCCGCACCGGGCTGGAGGCGTTCGAGGAGCGGCGCCGGATGGGGTTCGGCAAGTTCATCGACTCCATGACGCTGCGGCAGTCGGAGCACATGTCGCTGCCGGACCTGCTGAGACGGCGCACTCTGATCGACGTGCGAGGTGGGGGGACAGCTTTCACGCCTGCCTTCGCGCTGAGTCGCCGGCAGCGCTCGAGGGGCGCCTGCCCGCTTGCGGTCTTTGTGGATGGAGCGCCCATCTCGCGTGGAGCCCCTGACCCGCTCCATGTCCCCGTCGACATCAACAATTTCAACGTCGTCGACCTGGCGGGGGTGGAAGTCTATTCCGGCCCCGCCGACACACCGGTCGAGTTTCAGATCGCCGGCGCTGACTGCGGCACGCTCGTGCTGTGGACCCGGCGCTCCGATGGCGGTTGAGGCGGAAACGAGGGGGCGACGATGATATCCCGCCGGTCTCTCGCCGCCCTGCTCGTGCTGGTGGTAGGCGCGACCACGGCCGAGGCCCAGTTCGTCGAGGTCCGGCTGCGAGACGAGACGACCCGTGAGTTGGTCTCAGGCGCCATCGTGCGGCTCTTGAGCGACACGGGCGCGGTCGTGGTCGGCTTGACCGATGAGCAGGGCAGGATCACCCTGCGGGCGCCCGGGCCGGGCAGCTATCGCATCAGGGCGGACCGGATCGGCTTCGCGGGGTATCTCAGCGACCCGCTCGCTCTGGTCGCGGGCCAGGTGATCCGGACCGACATCACCATGAGCTCGACCCGGATCGTGCTCCCCACTCTGGTCGTCCATGGCGAGACCCAGTGCGGGGACCGTGGCGGGGGGCCCGTGGCCGCCGCCCTGTGGGAGGAAATCCGCAAGGCGCTCACCGCCAACCTGCTCACCCAGCAGGCCGCGGTTCCCCTGCGGGTACAGACCTTCGAGCGCGATCTGAGCCGGACCAACCAGGTGCTGCGCGAGCATGTCGCCAGGTCGGAAATCGTCCGGGGCCAGCCCTTCGCCTCGCTGCCGCCGGACTATCTGGCCCGCGAGGGCTTCGTTGTCCAGACCGGCGAGGACGCCGTGTTTGCCGGGATCGATGCCGAACTGCTTCTGTCCGGCGCGTTTGTCGACACCCACTGCTTCCTGGCGGTCCAGGGCGCCGACGACCTGGTCGGACTTGCCTTCGAGCCCATCCCGCGGCGTGGCGTACCCGATGTGAAGGGCGCGCTCTGGGTCGACCCCACCAGCAACGAGCTTCGCTACCTGGAATTCACCTACACCGGACTGCGGTCGGAACTGGTGCAGGCGCGCCTGGGAGGCCGCGTGGAATTCGAACGGCTGCCCACGGGGGAATGGATCGTGAGCTACTGGCACATCCGGATGCCCGTGATGGGGATCCAGTCGCTTCGCACGCGGCGCCGGAGCCTCTCGGGGTATCGCGATCAGGGCGGACGGGCCGAGATCGCACGGACAGCGGCGCCCCGCCGGGCCGTCGTCACCGGTCGGGTGCTCGACAGTCTCACTGGACGCGGGCTCGCCGAGGCGATGGTTCGGGTGAGCGGTCAGCCGGAGTTTGCGCTGACCGACGCCGACGGACATTTCCGCTTTTCGGTCTCCGTCGGCGGGGACCGGCGGGTTACGGCGACCCATCATCTGCTCGGCCTGGTCCCCGACGCCTCCAGCCGGGACGTGCTGATCTCCCTTGGGGACACCACAGCGATCGAGCTGGCGGGGCCATCGATCGACGCATTTGTCCGGACCTTCTGTGGCGTCGCCGAAGGCAAGTCGGGGCTGGTGGGGCTGACCATGGGCGAGGACGGTGACGCGGCCGAGGGACTGGAGATCCGGGTCCGCTGGCTTCCGCCGGTCGGGGCCCCGCGGGACGAGCGGATGCGCAGCGGGCCGAGAGGGATCTTCGCCCTTTGCGACCTGCCGCCCAACCAGCCGCTTCCGATCCAGCTTCACAGCGGCCGCCAGTTGTTGGCGGAGTTGGAGGTGCGCCTGGAGCCGGGACAATTCCGCTGGATGGAGCTGGGCCCGCCGACCCGGAATCAGGGGGTGGCGGAGAGGGAGTGAGGCTGGGGGTAGGGAACCAGGGGGTGTGGATCAGGAACATTGCATTGCCCCAACGACATGGCGGTATCGGCTGCTGAGCGCCTGGCCGCCTCCGATGCCGGATGACGAATTGATGTAGACGCTCGTATCACGCCGTAGGAGATCGGGCAGCGACAGGTGCTCCGACCGCCGAATGACGGTCGAGTCGATGAACTGGCCGAAACCCAGACGCCGCCGCTCCTCGAACGCATCGCGCCCGATGCCACGCGGCGGCGGCGGCGGTTTGCCTTCCACCACGATCGGATCCAGCTCCACCACCATGGGCTCGAGCCCGATGTCCCGGCCAAGGGTCTCGCCCGCCGTGAACTGCAGCATCACGCTCAGCGCGTGATACCCTACCGCGCGCACCAGGACCAGCCGGAGCCCGGGAGGCAGGACAGTGAGGGCGAAGCGCCCTGGGGCTCGCCGGGTCATGGAGGGAAGGAGGACGTTTCAGGGCGATGCAGGCTACCGTGCGGCGCCGCATGCGGTTACTTTGTATGGTTTGATAGCTGCCCTCCTAGGGCCCGACACCTGGCCCCAGGCGCCACGACCAAAGGACGGTGTCCACGGATGACCAACCCGTACGAGGTGGTCTACATCTTCGACAGTGCGCTCGAAGACGAGGCCATCAATCAAAAGCTCGATCAGCTCCACGCGATGATCAAGGTCGAGGGGGTCGACGCCCCGGCGCTCAATCACTGGGGACGGCGGACCCTGGCCTATCCCATCAAGAAGAGCACGACCGGCTACTACGTGGTCGCCAATTTCGAGACTGCTCCGAAGCTGCTGCCCGAGTTCGAGCGCACCCTCCGACTGGACGAGAGCGTGCTGCGGTATCTGCTCGTGCTCAACGATAACCCGCCCTCGACGGCGCAGCCGCCGACCAAGGGCGAATTCGACGACGAGGAGGACTGATGCGCGTCAAGAAGGGTGATCCGCTGGCGGAGATGCGGATCCGGGTCATCGACTACAAGGACGAGAAGCTGCTGTCCCGGTTCCTGACCGAGCGGGGGAAGATCCTCCCCCGGCGGCTGAGCGGCATCTCGGCCCGCCACCAGCGTCAGCTCGGCGTCGCGATCAAGCGCGCGCGCTATCTCGCGCTCTTGCCCTACATCCGGGGACACTCCACCTGACCGAGGTCCCCGCGGCGCCGGGCGACCGGCGCCGCGTCCCCCCCGGGCTCATTGCGGCCCTGTTCGCGTACCTGATCCTCCCGGTCCCCTACGCCCTGCTGGCCGCCCCGCTCGCCGGGCTGCTCCTCGTTGCCGCGCCGCGCACAGCGCGAGCCCGGATCTGGCTCGCCGCGGCCCTCCTGGCCGCCGCCACCTCGTTGCTTGCCGGGCCTCCCTCGATCGCCACGGACCTGAGCCGAGCCGCGGCGGTGGTGTTCGCGGGGATGGTGGTCGCCCTCGGAGCGATCGACCGATTCGGCGCGGTGGCCCGCAGCATCTGCGCGGCCCTGCTTGCCGCGTTGCTGCTGGTTGGGGGGGCGGCGTTGGCCGGGGTGCAGTACCCGGTCGTCGCCAGCGCCCTTCGGGCCCAGATGCTCGATGCGGTCAACGCGGTGCCGGGCGTCGCGGCGCTCCCGGCGGAGCAACTGGCGACAGTCCGTACCGCGGCGGACTGGACGGCGCGGGTCTTCCCGGCCCTGGTGCTGGTCGGCGCAACCCTTGGGGGGGCCCTGGCCTCCGCGGTGGCGGCGCGGGTCGCTCCGTCTCCCCGGCTCGAGGAGCCAGGGCCGTTCCGGGAGTTCCGCTTCAGCGACCAGCTGGTCTGGGGCGCCGTGGCGACCTTCGCCGTCTCGCTCACCGACCTGCCCGAGGCAGGACGGACCCTGGTCGCCAACCTGCTGCTGTGTTGGGGCGCCCTCTACGCCGCGCGGGGATTCGCGGTCCTGGCATCGCTTGCGGCACGCTGGTCCGCGTTCCCCCGGCGCGGCCTGTTCATCGCCCTCGTGGCCCTGTTACCATATTCCCTGGGCGCGGCCGTGGTCATGGGCCTTGCCGATACCTGGATCGATTTCCGGCGGGTGCGTACCCCGCCCCCGTCGGGAGGAATGGAATCATGATAGAAGTCATTCTGCGGGAGGACGTCAAAGACCTGGGAGAGGCCGGCGCCCTCGTGCGTGTGCGGCCGGGCTACGCCCGCAATTTTCTGCTCCCCCGCGGACTCGCCTATGAGGCGACCGAGGGCAACAAGAAGCGGATCGCGGCAGAAACCAGGGCCCGGATCGTCCGGCTGGCCTCGGAAAAGGGAGGCGCCGAGCAGTTGGCCGCGGCGCTGGCGGAGGTCTCGCTCACCCTCACCGCCAAGGCCGGAGAGGGAGACCGGCTCTTCGGCTCGGTGACCACCCAGGACCTGGCGGACGCCCTGGCGGCCAGGGGCTATGCGATCGACAAGCGGAAGTTCGAGCTGGAGCATCCGATCAAGAACCTCGGCGATCACGCCGTGCCGGTCCGACTCCACCCCGAGGTCAAGGCCGATCTCAAGGTCACGGTGGTTGCGGAATAGCGGATGACCCGCGCACGGGCACTGCCCCGGGCGGTGCGTTCAGCGGTCGATGCCGTCGAGGACGTCAAGGGCAGGGGCATGGTGGTGCTGGATCTCCGCGGGGTGAACGATGCCACCGACTATTTCATCATCGCCTCGGGGACCTCGGACGCCCACATCCGCGGCCTGAGCGACTCCGTCATCGAGCGGCTGGCCGGCCAGGGTGTGCAACCGCACCACGTGGAGGGCGTCACCGGAGGGCGATGGGTCCTGATAGACTTCGTGGATTTCGTGGTGCACGTGTTCCACCCCGAGGCGAGGGCCTTTTACCAGCTGGAACGGCTCTGGAGCGACGCCCCTGTAGTACTGCGCCGGCCTGGCGAGGACGAGAAAGGACACACCCGATGAGACGGACTGGATGGGCGCTCGGGCTTGCCGCCCTGCTGCTGGCCCCCGCCACGGCGCAGGCCCAGTACTTCGGCCGGAACCACGTGCAGTATCGCGACTTCGATTTCCGGGTCGCCCAGACCCAGCACTTCGACGTGCATTACTACGATCGCGAATACCTGGCGTCGATGGATGTCGCCCGGATGGCCGAGCGGTCCTATCAGCGACTCTCCCGGATTCTGAACCACGAGTTCACGGAAAGAAAGCCGATCATCCTCTACGCCTCGCATTCCGAGTTCCAGCAGACCAATCTCGCCGGGGGCGAGGTGGATGAAGGCACCGGCGGGTTCACCGACTTCCTGCTGCACCGCAACACGTTCCCCCTGACCGGTTCGTACGAAGAGACCGAGCACGTTCTCACGCACGAGATGGTGCATCAGTTCCAATTCGACATCTGGTCGCGTGGGCGGGGCCCCGCCGGCATGCAGGGGATTCTCAGCGTCAACGCGCCGCTCTGGTGGGGTGAGGGGATGGCGGAATACCTCTCGGTGGGCCCCGTGGATCCCAACACCGCCATGTGGCTGCGCGACGCCGCCCTGGAGGGTGAGCTGCCGACCGCCCGGGACTTCTACCGGATCTTCCCCTACCGCTTCGGGCACGCGCTGGTGGCGTACATCGGGGAGCGCTGGGGCGACGAGTCGATCGGCGCCATCACCAAGAGCGCCGGGAGCGGCGGTATCGAGGTGGCGGTGCGGCGAGTCACCGGCCTCAGCTTCGAGCAACTGGTGAACCAATGGCGCGACGCGGTGCAGAAGCAGTACCTGCCGGAGATCGGCGACCGGGTCAAGGCCCGCACAATGGCCACGCCGCTGCTCACCGAGACCCAGTCGGAGGGCACCTGGCACCTGGCGCCGGCGCTGTCGCCCGACGGCTCGCTGATCGCCTATTTCAGCGAGAAGGACTTTTACTTCGTCGACCTGTACCTGGCCGACGGCAACACCGGCAAGCCCATCCGGCGCCTGCTGGAGTCCTCCTACAGCTCCAACTACGAGACCTACCGGTTCATCTACTCCTCGGCCAGCTGGTCGCCCGACGGACAGTACCTCGCGTTCGCCGCCAAGCGGGACGGGAAGGACGACCTGCTGATCGTGGACCCCCGCCGCAACAAGCAGATCCAGCGCATTCGGGTGCCCGTGGACGGGATCACCACGCCTTCCTGGAGCCCGGATGGGCAGCGGCTGGTCTTCTCGGGCCTGGACGGCGGGCTCTCCGACCTGTTTACCGTACGGTTCGACGGCTCCGACCTGCGCCGCCTGACCAACGACCGCTACGCGGATATGCACCCCGCGTGGTCGCCCGACGGCAAGACCATCGCGTTCACCACCGACCGGGGACCTCGCACCGACTTTGACCGCCTGACCTGGGAAAACTACCGGCTGGCGCTCTATCATCTCGACTCAGGCAATGTCGAGGTGCTTCCGGGCATGGACGAGGGCGGGAATGTGAGCCCGCAGTGGTCGCCGGATGGCAAGGGCATCGCCTTCGTCTCCGACCGGACCGGGGTCAATAACATCTTCCTGTACGAGCTGGGCGAGGGCGAGCTGTACCAGCTCACCGATTTCTATACCGGGGTCTCGGGGATTACCCCGCTGTCGCCGGCGCTCTCGTGGTCCGCGGGATCGGACCGGCTGGCCTTCGTGTACTTCGAGCGCAGCCAGTATGACGTCTACAGCGTGAGCAGCCCGCGACTGCTGAAGAAAGAGCCGTATCGGCGCCGGCCCAGCCCGGCCCTGATCGCGGCCCAACCGGGCGCCGCACCCTCCGCGCCGGCCCTGGCGGAGCGCCGCGCGCCGCGGGAGGCCGCCGCGCCGCCCAGCCGGCCGGCCTACGTCCTGGGGGGCCAATCCCTGTATCGCACCGAGGAGGGATTCCGTCGCACCGATTCCCTCGGGGCCGTGCCCGACTCCGTTCGGGGCCCGAGGCCGGTCAGCATCGCGCGGATCCTGGATTCCACCGCGTTCGACCTGCCGGATACCTCGGAGTTCCTGCAACGACCCTATCGCGTGAAGTTCCAGACCGAATTCGTCTCCCAGCCCCAGATCGGATACGCGCGGGACAACTTCGGCCGCTCGGTTTATGGGGCGACCACGATTGTCCTGGGGGACATGCTGTCGAACCACCGGATGATCTTCGGCGCCGCGCTGAACGGCCGGCTGGTGGAGACGCAACTCGCGGCGCAGTACGTCAACCTGGCCTCGCGCTGGAACTGGACCGTGGGCGCGTCGCAGGAGCCGTATTACTTCTACGCTGCCTCGGGCTTCCGGGAAGGGCTGGATCCCGGCACACTCGAGGCCGTGCAACTGTATCGGCGGCTGATCTACCGCAGCCTGTACGGCGCCGTATTCTATCCCATGAACCGCTTCCGGCGCGTGGAGTTCGGCCTGCAGGCGGTCAACGTCGACGACGATCAGCTCGAGATCGTGCAGCCCTTCAGCGCCAACACGGGGATCCCGACCCAGGCCCCCTTTGCCGTCACACGGGACCTGGGCAACCACAGTTATCTCGCCCCGAGCGTGGCGCTGGTGTTCGACAATTCCCTGTCAGGCTGGGTGGGTCCGCTGATGGGGCGGCGCTCGCGCATCGAGATCAGCCAGACCGTGGGAGGTTGGCAGTTCACCCAGGGCCTCCTGGATTACCGGCGCTACGATCGGAAAGAGCCCTTTACCCTCGCGACCCGCCTGCTCTATTACGGCCGCCGGGGTCGGGATGCGGAGCAGTTCAGCTTCTTCGGCGGAAACCCGGAACTGGTCCGCGGCCACACCTATGGCTCCTACAACCGCAACGAATGCCTCAACGTCACCGACATCGAGGATGGGTGCGCGGGCAACAACCTGATCGGATCACAGGTCGCGGTCTTCAACGCGGAGCTGCGGGTGCCGCTGCTCAACGCGTTCCTCGCGTTTCTCCCCCTGCCGATTCCGGGTATGGAAGCCGCGCTCTTCTACGACGCCGGCCTGGTCTGGGACAACAGCTCCACCATCAAGTGGAACCGGGAACCCGGCGACGCTTTCAGCGAGCCGCTCACCGGGACCCTGCGCGAAGTGCGCACACCGGTACAGTCCTGGGGGGTTTCGATCCGGGGCAATGTGCTGGGGTTCATGGTGCTGCGACTCGACTACGCTCGGCCCTTCGGTCGTCCGGAGGTCAGTCACCTCTGGACGCTGAGCATCGGTCCCACGTTCTGATCGCGCGACTCGCGCGCGGTGCCGCGCTCGGGCTCGGGTTCTTCTCCACCGGATGTGGAGGGAGCACCGGGCCCGCGCCACATCTCCCCGCCCTGGTGGTGGGCACCAGCGTGCTTCGCCTGCCGGGCGGCTCCGGCGCGGTCCTGGCCTACGAACCCGACAGTCTTCAACCGATCGACTGGCAGGCGTCGGGACCGGTGCCCGCGGCGGCGGTCCCCCTCGGGTTGGACCTGGACCAGCGGGTGGTCTACTACCTGGACACCAGGCAGCGGCTGATCGGGCTTGACCTGGAGGCCCGCATCGCACGGTCCTTCGTCGAGGGAACCACGCGCGCCACCGTCGGACCCGACGGCGCCGCCTATGCGGTTGACAGCACGGGCAAGCTGGTGCGGATTGCGCGCCGCGCGGCCACGACCTTCCCCGCCCGCTTCAGCGCCACGCCCAACGCCCTCTTCGGTACGCAGAACGGCCAGGTCGTCGCGCTCTCGCGGGACAGCGGCCCGGCGCTGCGACTTCTCTCGGTCGAACAGTCGGGGGATCCGATTCCCCTGGCCGGCTCCCTGGTCGCGGCCACCTATTGGGGGGATTTGATCGCCCATGCCACCGGCCGTCGCCTGGAGTTGATCCGGCCCGGCGATCCCTCCCAGAATCGGCGGGCCGAGCTGCCCCGCGATGCCCGCGCCCTCGCGTTCAGCCCGTCCGGCCATCGGGTGTATGCGCTCACCGCGACCGAGGTGATCACCTTCGACCGGTTTTCCGCCGAACGTCGGGGCGGCATTTCCCTTCCCGGACAAGGCGCCGGGCTCCGGGTGGATCCCAGCGGACGCTGGCTTCTGGTCCAGCCGGAATCCGACGATTCGGTGTGGATCGCGGACCTGGCCACCTCGCGGCTCGTCCTCTCGGCGCCGACTGCCTGGAGTGGAGGACTGCCGGCGGTGGCCGGCGCCGGAACCCTGCTCACTTCGGAGGGAGACGACGTGCTCGCCTGGAACCTTGCCGCCGAGCGCCCCGCGCCGGTCGCGCGGGTGCTGGGCGGCGCCGCCGACCGCTGGCTCCCGGTAGCCTGGGTGCCACCCAGCCGCCAGGCCACGGTCCAGGCCGCGACCCAGAGCGCCCAGTTGGCCCAGGATTCGGCCATTCGTGCCGGGCCCGCCGCCAGGAGCACGGTGTCGGAGGTCTACCTCCAGGTCAGCAGTTCGCAGAATCCGGACTGGGCCGACGACCTCGCGCGCCAACTTTCCGAGGCGGGGCATCCGGCCGCCGTCTGGACGCCTGCCGAGCCGGAGGAAAGCTACCGGGTCGTGCTCGGTCCCTACGCATCCCGCGACGAGGCCGAAGCGGCTGGACGCGCGCTGGGCCGGCCTTTCTTCGTGGTGAGCGGACGGCCGCCTCGGCGCTGACGCTGCCGCGGGCTCTTGCTCGACCCCGCCCCCGGCTATCTTTGGCCCGTTCCATGACGAAGACGCCCTGGTGAAACTCGCCAAGCTGGAGCTTTCCGGCTTCAAGTCCTTCGCGGATACCGTCGGACTCGATTTCGAGTCGGGAGTCACCGCGATCGTCGGTCCCAACGGGTGTGGCAAGTCCAACATTTCCGACGCGGTCCGCTGGGTCCTGGGCGAGCAGTCCGCCCGGTTGCTGCGCGGCGGCAAGATGGAGGACGTGATCTTTCAGGGCGCCGCCAATCGGCGGCCCGTCAACGTCACCGAGGTTTCCCTGTTCCTGGACAACAGCGACGGCACCCTGCCGATCGCCTATCAGGAAGTGGTGGTCACCCGGCGACTCTCGCGCTCCGGCGCCAGCGAGTACCTGCTCAACAACGCCCCGGTCCGGCTTCGGGACATTCAGGACCTGCTCCGCGGCACCGGCATGGGCAGCGACGCGGGGGTGGTGATCGAAGCCAAGATGATCGACCTGCTGCTCTCGGACCGCGCGGAGGAGCGACGCTCCCTGTTCGAGGAGGCCGCGGGCATCGGGCTCTATCGCGACCGCAAGCACGCCACCGAGCGGCGCCTGGAGGAAACGGCAACAGACCTGCAACGGCTGGAAGACCTCCTGACCGAGGTGCAGTCCCAGATCCGGAGCCTGGCCCGGCAGAAGGGCAAGGCGGAGCGACACGCCAAGCTCACCGAGGAAAAGTTCCTGGTGCAGGTCACCCTGGCCCACCGCATGCTGGGCAAGCTGGCCGAGCAGGCCTCGGGGCTGGAGACCCGCCACCGCGAACTGACCGAGCAGTTGCCCGCCGGGCGGCGCGAGTTGGCCGAGCAAGTCGCCGCCCAGGAAAGCCGGGCCCGCGACCGGACCGCCGCCGAGACGCAGCGCGCCGGGATCGCGCGTAGTCTCTCCGAGGCGCAGCTGGCCCTGGCCAAGCTCGAAGCGGACATCGGGCTCGCCTCGGAACGGCTGACCTCCGCCCAGGAGCGGCGGCGCAAGGCCATCGACGAGCGATCCCAGCTGGAACTCCGAGTCGAGCACGTCCGGCGCGAAGGCGACCAGGCGGGAAGCGAGCGCGACGAGACCGAACGGGAATACCTGCACGTCCGCGAGGAGCTGGGCGGACGCTCGGCCTCCGAAGAAGGCGTGCGCGAACGGCTCGCCACCCAGCGGGAATCCGCGCGCGAGCTGGAGCAGGCGCTCCAGCAATGCATTCACCAGGTCCGCTCCCTGGATGGCGAGCGCTCCGCCCTGGAGCAGGAGTTGACCTCCCTGCGGGAGCGTGGCGACGTGGCCGCGGGTCACCTGGACGCCCTGCGAACCGAGCTGACCGAGGTCGAAGCCCGCGAGCGTGAGGCCGCCGCAGTGGCACAGACCATGGCGGATCAGGCCCGGGGCGCCCGGGGCGAGGCGGAACGCCTGCGGCAGCAGACCTCCGAGGCCCGCGAGAGCGAGGTAAACGATCGCGCCCTCTTTCGTCGGACGGAAGAGACGGTTGCCCAGCTGACCGCCAGGCGTCAGGCCCTCGAGGAGCTCGAGCGCGATCGGGTCGGCTTGGCCCCCGCGGCGGCCGCGCTGCTGGCCGAGCGCGCCCATTTCAACGGCGGCGTGCTGGGCCCTCTCAGCGATTTCGTCTCGACTGACCGCCAGGATGCCGAGCTGGCCGAGCGTATGCTGGGAGAGTGGATGCACGCCGTGCTGGTCAGGGACTGGGGCGTGCTCGAGGCGGTCCGGGCCTGGCATGCCGGCGCCCAGCCCGGCGCCCTGGTCCTGCTCCCCCTGGACCCGGGGCCCTCGGCCGGAGCCGCGGGACCGCATCCGCTGGCGGATCGGCTACGGGTCGAGACCCCGGCGGATGGCTGGGTCGCGGCGCTCGTGGCGGGCTCCGAGGCACTGGACAGCAGCGGCCGCGTGCTCCGTCGGGCCAGCGGAGCCATCTACCTCGGCGGCGCGGCGGGCGCCAGCGGGCCGCTGCGCCGCCGCGCCGAACTGGCCGATCTCCAGACCGAGGTACCCCGGCACGAGCTGGAGTTGGGCAACCTCACGGAGCGTCTCGAGACGATCAGGGCGCGTCTGGTCCGGCTGGAGGGGGACGGCGAGAAGGCCGCCGCCGCGCTCGCCGCCGCGGAGGATGCCGAACGGCGCTCGGCGGGGGCGCGCGACGATGCCGCCCGCGTGCTGGCCTCGCTCCGCCGCGAGGTTGCGGATTCCGAGGTCCAACTCGGCCGGATCCATGGGCGCATCGCCCAGGCACAGGGTCGCCTCGCCGAGGTGGACGCCGCGCTCACCGAGGGCGAGCTGTCCAAGGCCCGGCTGGACGAAGGCGTGGTGGACGCCAGGAGCCGGCTCCACGCGCTGGAGAGCGAGCTGGAATCGGCCCGCGAAGCCCGCCTGCACTGGCAGGTCCAGGAGGCACACCTCGGCGCACGCCTGCAGACCGCGTCCGAACGCGCCGATCGTGCGGGGCAGACGATGCGGGAGGCCGCCGAGACATCCCGTGGCCTGTTCCAGGAGATCGATCGGCTGGATCGCGAGTCCGCCGGCCTCGAGGAACAACGGCGTGCAGGGGAGGACCGGCGGGAGGCGCGGCGAACCGCGGTGGCCGGACTCGAACGCGCCGCGGCGGAGGCGGAAGCTGCCCTGGCGGGAGCGGATCAGGCGTTGCTCTCGGCGGAACGGGAAGTTTCCGACCTGCGCGCCAGCCTGGAGCTGCTCACCGAGGAGCACCATCGCCTGGAGCTGGAGCTGGCGGAAGTCGGCGCCACACGCCGGAGCATCAGGGAACGGGTGGAAACCGAATGGCACACGCCGCTGGAGCAGCTCCTGGTGGGGGTTGAGCTGCTGGGGCTGGAGCTTGAGGCCCTGGAGCTGGAATCGGAGCGCATCGGCACGGCCCTTGAGGCCATCGGACCGGTGAATCCGCTGGCCGTCGAGGAACATGCCGAGGAGGTGAAGCGCCACGAGTTCCTGACCACGCAGCGGGACGATCTGGTCGCCGCGCGCCAGTCCCTGCTTCAGGCGATCCGGGAGATCGACGGTACGGCCCGCGCGCTCTTTGTGGAGACCTTCGAAGCCATCCAGCGGCACTTCCAGACCGTGTTCCACACGCTCTTCGGCGGAGGCGAGTGCGAGCTGCGGCTCAGCCTCCCCGAGGAGCCGCTGGAGAGCGAGATCGAGATCCACGCGGCGCCGCGCGGCAAACGGACCCAGCGGATTCACCTGCTCTCCTCGGGCGAGCGCACGCTGGTGGCCACGTCGCTCCTGTTCGCCATCTACCTGACCAAGCCCAGCCCGTTCTGTCTGATGGACGAGGTGGATGCGCCCCTCGATGACAGCAACGTCGGCCGCTTCACCACCTTGCTGAACGAGTTCAAGACCGACACCCAGTTTGTCGTCATCACCCACAATCCGCGCACCATGCAGGCGGCGGACGTGGTCTACGGCGTCACCATGCAGGAGCCGGGTGTCTCGACCATCGTCGGGGTCCGGCTGGCGGAAGCGGCCGGCGCCTGAGCTCGCGATGACCGACGACCCACGCCCCCTCACGTCCCGCGCCCGTGGGCGAGACCGCTCCCGCATCGAGCTGCCCGATGGACTGGTCCTCGGGGGCGAGGAAGTCGTGCTCATCGCCGGGCCCTGCGCCGTCGAAAGCGAGGCGCAGCTGTTCGCGGCCGCGCGCGGCGTCTCGGCAGCCGGCGCGAGAATGCTCCGGGGCGGTGCGTTCAAACCGCGGACCTCGCCCTATGCCTTCCAGGGCCTGGGGGAGGAGGCGCTCGAGTTGCTCGCGCGCGCCCGGGCCGACACCGGCCTGCCTCTGGTGACCGAGGCGCTCGATGAGCAGGGCGTGGCGCGGGTGGCGCGGGTCGCGGACGTGATCCAGATCGGCTCCCGCAACATGGCCAACGGCGCCCTGCTCCGGCGGGCGGCCCGCGCCGGACGGCCTGTCCTGCTCAAGCGCGGCATGGCGGCCACGCTCGACGAGCTGCTGCACGCCGCGGAATACCTCATGGTGGAGGGCAACGCGCAGGTACTGCTCTGTGAGCGGGGCATCCGCGGCTTCGACGGCTCGACACGTTTCGTCTTCGACCTCACCGCGATCCCGTTGCTCCGGCAGCTCACCCACCTCCCCATCGTGGCCGACCCGAGCCATGCGACCGGGCGCAGCGATCTGGTTCCCGCCATGGCCCGCGCCGCGATCGCCGCGGGGGCCGACGCGCTGCTGCTGGAGGTGCACCCCGATCCGGCCCATGCGCTCTCCGACGGGGCCCAGAGCCTGGACCTGGCCGGCTTTGCTACCCTGGTGGACGACTTGCGGACGGTGGCCGAGGCCATCGGCCGCCCGCTGGCGGTCCGGAGCGGAAGCGGACGGTGAGGCCCATCGTCGGGCTCCTCGCGGCCCTCACGCTCCCGCCCCAGGCCGTGGCGGCCCAGGAGGCGGGCGCCATCGCCCGGCGCGCCAGCACGGTGTATCGCGCCCTCACGGCCATCCGCGCCGACTTTCGCCAGGTCATCGAGGACCGGATGATCGGGACCCAGGAAACGGCGGGGCAGCTGGCGCAGGCAGGCAACGCCAGGCTGTCGATGCGGTTCACCGATCCGAAAGGCGATGCGATCGTCATCGACGGAACCCACGTGTGGCTCTATACCCCGAGCACCACCCCGGGGCAGGTGATTCGCATGGCGCTATCGCACGATCCCGTTTATGGGCCCAACGTGTTGGCGAGGATTCTCGATCGTCCAACGGAGCGGTACGCGATCACGCACCTTCGCCCCGACACTCTGGACAACCGCAACGTCGATGTGCTGGAGTTCGTGCCGCATGCCGCGGATCCGTTGTTCCGACGTGCCGTGATCTGGGTGGATCGCGCGGAGGCGCTGCCGCGACGGCTGGAGCTGTTCGAACTGAGCGGGATTCACCGAACCCTGGATCTCTTCCGCATCACCCTGAATCCCGCGCTGCCCGCCGACACCTTCACGTTCAGGGTGCCGCCGGGGGTGCGGGTCATCGAGCGCTAGCGGCGCTGTCGGCCAGACCCAGCAACTCGGCAGGGGAGCCGGCGCTGCGGGTGACTCCGATGGCCAGGCGCAGGGCCGGCTCACGTTGCGCCGCCCGCCGCACCAGTCCGGCGCGACCCAGCGCCCGCAGCACCGCCCAGTCACCCAGTTCGCGCGCCACGTAGGCTTCCTCCGCCTGCCGCGCGTCGTCACCCGGACCGACACCGCGCGCGTCGGCCCGCCGCCGGACCAGCGAGAGATCGGCGCCGGAGGGCTGAAAACGCTCCGAGCCCACTCGGCCCGTTTCCGCCAGTTCACTGGCGGTCGCCCGAATGATCGAATCGTACGCCGGCAGCCCCGCGCCCACCGCGCGCAGCAAGGCCAGCTCAGCTTCTCCGCGCCGGTTCCGGGACACCAGACTGTCGGGCACGATGCCGCCACCGCCCCGAACCTCGCGGCCGGCGCTGGTCCGGAAAACGGGCCGCTCCTGGAGCGAGTCCGGCGCGGCGGCGCGCTCGCGCTGAATGATGCGTCCACCGGGCGTGATCCATCGCGCCGTGCTGAGCCGCAGCACCGCCCCGCGGGCGACGCTGAATTGCTCCAGGCTGACGCCGCGACCGAAGCTGGGAGCGCCCACGATCAGCGCGCGGTCGTTGTCCTGCAACGCCCCCGCGAGCGCTTCGGCCGCATCGGCGGTACTGCCGTCGACCACCACCACCAGCTCCTGGTCCAGAAACTCCCCCCGACTCCTGGTGCGCTCGGCCGTCTCTGCTCCTGCGCGGTTGCGCACGGTCACCGCAGGCGACCCGGGCGGGAGAAAGAGGCCCGCGAGCGCCACCGCCTCGGCAACCCCACCCCCGGCCGCCCCGCGAAGGTCGAGAACCAGGGCGCGCGCGCCCTCCTTTACCGCCTGCCGCAGTTCCGCCCTCAGCCCCTGGACGGCCTCCCCGCCAGGAAGCCGCAGCGCGACGTACCAGATCCCTTCACCCAGATCGATGATCGTCGACACGGCCCCGCCGATCGGGGTTGAACGGGTCAGCGTGAAATCGAGCAACTGGGGGACCCCAGGCCGCCGGACCCGGAGCTGGACCTCGGTGCCGGGATCGCCGTCGAGCGCGGCCAGAACCACATCGCGCCCCAGAGCGTCCTGGATTCCCTCCCCCACCTCGGCGATCTGATCGCCGCTTCGCAGCCCCCCCTGTTCGGCCGGAGAATCGGGGAGCACGCCGAGCACACTGATCCGGCCCCCGCGCGCGGTCAACAACAGCCCAAGTCCCCCGACGTCGGCCGGGAACTCCACATCCTCGCCGGCCGCGTGGATACTCGCGTATTCGTCATCCAACTCCTGCATCAGTCCGTCGGCGGCGCGGCGGAACAGCTCGCCTTCCGGCAGCGAATCGACGCTATGGCGGCGGACGTGCTCTAGCACCTGCTCGAACAGACGGGTCGGTTGCAGCGGGTAGTCCTCGACCCGCCCGGCGCGGAACACCAGGTACCCACCGGCCACGAGGGTCCCTGCCAGGATGCCGAGGACCAGAAAAGGGACCGAGCTTCTGCCGTGTCGAGGACGGATCATGCGGGCGGGACCAGGTCGGGGCGGTGGTTGCGGAGCTCGGCCCAGGCCTGCTCCAGTACACGTTCGGCGGGTTGCGATGCGTCGAGGTGGCGCACCGCCGGGCCCTGTTCGGCAAGGTAACGCCGCGCCACCACCCGGTGAAACTCGATGCGCTCCTTGTCCAGACGGTTTCGCGCGCGCCCGGTTTCGTCGAGCCGGCTGGTCCCCGCCTCGGGCGGCAGATCGAGGATGAGCGTGAGATCGGGCTGCAGATCGCCGTTGGCCGCGCGCAGCAGCCAGTCGACTTTCTCCTCGGCGAGCCCGCGCGCAACCCCCTGGTAGGCCCGGGTGCTGAGATCGTGGCGGTCCGAGATCACCAGCCGGCCCGCATCGAGCGCCGGCTGAATGACCTGGCTCACCACCTCCGCCCGGGCGGTGACCAGGTACAGCAGCTCCCGCTCCGGCGTCCAGCGCCGGTCCGATTCCAGCACTTCCCGCCGGAGCGCCTCGGCCAGGGGCGTGCCCCCAGGCTGGCGGACGACGACCGGATCGACGCCCCGCCCCCGCAGCCGCGTCGCGAGCCCGGACGCAAGGGTCGTCTTGCCCGCACCCTCGGGCCCTTCCAGTACGACAAAACAGCCCCTGGACATCAGAGGGTGATGATGCTGCTGGACGCGCCCTTCTCGATCCCCTGGCTGATCTGATGATTCACCCGGGCCATGAGCTTGTCGAAATTGGCACGCGCAACGACGTAGCCCTGGCCCGCGGGACTGGTCTCCAGCTCGCGGACCGCGGTCTCGTAGGCCTTGGTGGTTTCCTCGTCGGGAAGCTCACCCTGCCCGATGGTCTGGTCCACCTGGCGTGCCAGATTCTGAATCCGGTCGAGCCGCGCGACCGCCTCCGGATCGTTGCGCAGCTCGCGCTCCGCCCGACGCAGGGCCTGATACTCGGGGGACTGCCCGATCGTGCGTCCCAGATCCAGCGCCTTCTCTTCGATCATCATGCCGCTCCCCGGCGCGCCGCCACGTAGCGGTCACGCCCGTACAGGTCCTGGAACACGCGGACGTCCACCCAGCCGAGCGATTCAGCCAAGCCCTGGGAGGCTGCCGCCCGCCGGCTGTCGATCTCGAGCAGCAGCAACCCGCCCGGGCCCAGCACGGCCGGCGCCAGCCGTAGCACCCGCCGGAGGGCGCGCAGCCCGTCGCGACCGCCGTCGAGGGCTCCGAGCGGTTCCCAGTCCCGCACCCCCCGCTCCAGGGCGGGCAGCTCCGCCTGGGCAATGTAGGGGGGATTACTGACGATCAGGTCGAAAAGCTCGCCGCGGACCGGGGCGGTCCAGTCGCCAAGACGCCAGTCGACGGACAGACCCAGGCGTGTGCCGTTTTCCCGCGCCAGCGACAGCGCCCGGGCACAGCGGTCGACCGCGGCCACTCGGTCGTAGCGGCCTTCATACGCCAGGGCCAGTGCGATGCACCCGCTGCCGGTGCCGAGATCGAGCGCCGAGCCCCTCGGCGCCAGCGAGAGGGCGAGATCGATCAGGCCTTCGGTTTCCGGCCGCGGGATCAGCGCCCGCGCGTCGCAGAGCAGGTCCAGCTGGCGGAACCCCGCGTACCCGGCGGCATACTGCCACGGCTCTCCCGATGCCCGCCGCAGGGTGGCCTCTTCAAAAGCGCGGTGCAGGACGTCCCGGTCCTCCCGCCTGGGTGCCGGGGCCAACCGGTCGGCCACCGCGCGCCACAACCGCTCGGCCTCGCGCCGCGGCGCCGGCAGCCCGGCGCGGCGCAACCGCTCCGCCGCTAGGTCCAGCACGTCGTGCCGGTTCTCATCGTTCCTCGTCCCCTTGTCCCCTCGTCCTCATCGTCCCTTCCCCCCTTCGGCTCCACCCTCGTCAATCCCCCCGTGCGCCCCGAGTGCCTCCTCCCGGCCCGCGACCCGAATGGCGCCCACCAACTCGTCCATGTTGCCTTCGATGATGCTGTCGAGGTTGTGGAGCGTGAGTCCGATCCGGTGATCGGTGATGCGATTCTGTGGAAAGTTGTAGGTTCGGATCTTGGCGGAACGGTCGCCGGTCCCCACCATCGCACGCCGATCCGCCGAGCGTGAGGCCTCCTGCTCCGCCAGACGGCGATCGAGCAGCCGCGCGCGCAGCACCTCCATGGCCTTGATCTTGTTCTGGAGCTGGGACTTCTGGTCCTGTTGCGACACCACGATCCCGCTGGGCAGGTGTGTGATCCGGACCGCGCTGTCGGTGGTGTTCACGCTTTGCCCGCCCGGCCCCGAGCTGCGAAAGACATCCACCCGGATTTCGTGCGGGTCGATCTTCACGTCGACTTCCTCCGCCTCGGGCAGGACGGCAACCGTCGCGGCGGAGGTGTGGATCCGGCCCTGCCCTTCGGTCGCGGGAACCCGTTGCACCCGATGGACCCCGGACTCGCGGCGCAGCAGCCCGAAGGCGCCCTCGCCCGCCACCAGGGCGATGACCTCGCGGTACCCCCCCACGTTGCCTTCGCTCAGCGCCAGGAGGTCCACCTTGAAGCCCCGGCGCTCCGCGAACCGGGAGTACATCCGGAAAAGGTCGGCGGCGAACAGGCCGGCCTCGTCCCCACCGGTCCCGGCGCGGATTTCCAGAATCGCGTTGCGATCCTCCATCGGGTCCCGCGGGACCAGCACCTCCCTGAGCTCCGCCTCGACCGCGGACAACTCGTCGGGTAGTCGCTTGAGGTCGGCCAGGGCGAGAGCGTGCAACTCGGGATCGCCGGCTTCCTGGGAGAGTTCTCTGGCCTGCCGGAGGTCCTCCTGGATGCGGGACCGGCGGTCGGCCAGGCGGGTGACGGCGGCCAGCCGAACATGCTCGCGACCCAGGGATTGCAAACGTCCTGGGTCGCGCGCGACGGCCGGGTCGGCAAGCTCCCTGGCGACCTCCTCCGCCCGGTGCAAAGTCTGGCGGAGCAGGGCGTCCATGGGTCAGGCCGTGGCGCCGGGAGACTCCGACGCGTACTTGCGCCGGAACCGGTCCACCCGGCCGGCCGTATCCACCAGGCGCTGCCGGCCGGTGAAGAACGGATGGCACTGCGAGCAGACCTCGACGTGAATGTTGGTCGAGGTCGACCGGGTTTCGAACTTGTTCCCGCAGGCGCACTCCGCCAGCAGCTTGCGGTACATCGGATGCAGATTGGCCTTCACGACGGACTCCTTGAACCTGGGGTCCCGAATCGGGACGAAACATGAATTTTAGCCACCAAGGGAACCCGGATCAAGCGGCGCAAGTCCAACTGAATTGACACCTTGCACCTCCCTCGGGTATCGTGCGCACCGCGGAGGCACACCGTGCCACTCAATCCCATACAGGTCCTGACCCAGGTCCCTCTCTTCGCCGGGCTGCCCGACGGGGACCTGCGGGCCTTCGCCCCGCTCCTCCGGGAGCGCCGCTTCCCCAAGGGGAGCGTCATCCTGATGCAGGGCGACCCCGGCGATGCCCTGTATCTGATCGCGACGGGCCAGGTCAAGGTGGTCCTGATCGGCGAGGACGGTCGCGAGGTGATCCTGTCGGTCCTGGGCCCCGGCTCGTTCTTCGGGGACATGTCCCTCATCGACGACCAGCCACGCTCGGCGCACGTCGTCGCCATGGAAGAGGCTACCCTGCTCCAGTTGCGCCGCGACGACTTCCAGGCCCGGCTCCGGGCCTCCCCGGACGTGGCGATCAGCCTGCTCCGGGAGCTCTCGCGCCGGCTCAGGAGGGCGGACGACACCATCGGCAGCCTCGCCCTGCGCGACGTCAACGGGCGCATCGCCCACCTGCTCATGGAGCTGGCTGACGACGAGGGTGGGGACCGTATTACCAGGCGTCTGACCCACGCGACGCTGGCCCAGATGGTGGGGGCGAGCCGGGAGACCGTCTCCAGAACCCTCCGCATCCTGGTCACGTCCGGAGTGATCCGAATGAACCGGCGGGAGATCCTGATCCTGGAGCGCGAGCCGCTCCGGCGGGCGGCCCAGCAGGAATGATTTGTGACCGGGATCACCTCAGCGGCGTGACCGGCCCGACCGCGCCCTTCCGCCGCCCCCGATACCTTGGAGGGTGGCAATGAGCGGCCCTCCCCAACTGCGGTTCTGGGGGGTCCGTGGGTCTATTCCGGCACCGGGGCCTCAAACGGCCCGGTATGGGGGGAATACCCCATGCGTAACCCTGGAGGTCGGTGGGGAACCACTGATCATCCTGGACGCCGGCACGGGCATCCGGGGATTGGGGGCGGAGCTGGCGCGGCGCGATCAGCCCTTCGACGCGCACCTGCTCCTCTCGCACACCCATTGGGATCACATCCACGGGCTCCCGTTCCTGCCCGGGCTCTACCAGCGGCGGAACCGCATCATGATCCACGGGCCGCGGCCAGACCAGGGGTCGCTTCGGGGGGTGCTGGAGGGACTCGCCGCGCCGCCGGTGTTCCCGATTTCCCCCTCGGAGTGGCTGGCACTGGCGGGAATAGCCGAGTGGGACGGGGCGCCGGTCTCCCTCGGGGGATGGCGTGTCGGGGCGTGCCGGCTGAGCCATCCCGGACCCACCCTTGGCTTTCGGCTGGCACGGCAGGGAAGCCCGGATGTGGCGTACGTGACGGATAACGAGCTGACCGGCGGGGTTCACGGCATGGAGCCCGGCTGGCGGCAAAAATTGATAGATTTCCTGCGTGGGGCGGGTGTCCTGATCCACGACAGCGCCAACGCCGAGGATCAGGTCGAGTTCCGGAGGGGCTGGGGACATTCGAGCGCCTTGCAGGCCCTGGCGCTCGCCGTGGAAGCGGAATGCGAGAAGCTCGTGCTGTTCCACCACGACCCCGACCGGGACGATGACGCGCTGGAGGCCCAGTTCCATGAGACCTGTCGCAGGGCCGCGATGGCATCGCCGGCGCCGAAGGTCGAAGTGGCACGCGAAGGTCTGGCTCTTACGCTGGAGCGGGATGGATGACGGCCTCGTTGGCAAGAATCTCCACTTTGATCGGGCTGGCGGCCCTGGTCGCCTTGCCCGTGGCCGACGCCCAGCAGGATGCGCGGCCCGGGATCGCCGTGCTGACGTTCGAGAATGGGGGATCCTACGGGAAGAACAACGAGGACTATGACGGCCTCCGTCGCGGCATCCCCGCGGTTCTCCTGTCGGAGTTGAGCGCGGATCAGCGCTTCCGCCTCGTCGACCGGGCCGAAACGGCCCGCGTGCTTGACGAGCAGTCGCTCGGCGCCTCCGGACGAGTCGACCGGGAAACCGCCGCCAGGGTCGGGCGGCTGGTGGGTGCCCGCTATATGGTCGCGGGGACCTTCATCGATCTGTACGGGGACTTCCGCCTCGACGCCCGGGTCATCGATGTGGAAACGGGTGAGATACTGAGCACCGTCAGGAGCAATCCCAGCCTCGACGACATCAAGCAGCTCTACGCGATCATCCGCTCGGTCGCGCAACAGCTCGGGAGCGAGGGCAAGCTCCCGGTGCGCCTCTCCCGAGCCGAGACCTCCAGCCCGCGCCAGGTTCCCACGGAGGCCCTGGTGCTCTACAGCCGCGCCTTGCTCTACGAGGACCGCGACGACCGCCCCAAGGCCATCGAGTATTACCAGCGGGCGTTGGACCAGTTCCCCGATTTCACCGAGGCGCAGGAGGCGCTGCGGAAGGTGCGGGGCCGCTAGCCGCGTTCCACCCGACCAAGCCGAGATACACGCCGAGGTGGGCGGGCAAGGCCAGTCCCGTCACCTCGGCGTTCTGTTGTCCCCAGCGCAGCAGCAGCTCGATCACCGGACCGGCCACTGACCCGACGACCACTACGAGGGCGAAGAGGCGCGCGGAGCGGTCCGCCCGTGGCCGGCCGGCCGCCAGGCGGGACAGCGCGACCAGCAGGGCCAGGCTCAGCAGATTGAACTGGAAGACATTCGCGTTCCGGTGCGCCACGACGTGGTCGGTGAACCCCCAGAACCAGAGGAGGACAAAGCCCAGAAGGGTGCCGGCGAGCGCCCACAGACCGGCCAGCACCAGGAAGGCCCGGCGGGCCCCGGCGCTGCCGCTCGCCCGTCTACCCGTGGCCGCGGCGCTCAGGCCCAGGGCGACGCCGATCAAGGGGAGTATCAGCTTCGGGGCCCCGCTGGGGGCGTCAGGCACCCGGTAGGCATCGGTCTCGGCGACGGCGGTCTCGGAAAGGATCAGGGGATGCTGGCGGCCCGCTGAATCCGTCAGGGTGACCCCGCGCAGGTGTTCCTGGAGCTCCATCGGAAGAAAGGCCTCATCCCATTTCGAGATCGGACGGTCGACCGACGGTCCCAGAGCAACCATGACGCCGGTGTAGACGGGCAGTATGCTCTCGAACGAGCGTCGGGTGTGAAACCTGAGGGTCGTGCCGCCCGGCGCGGACTGGAGCTGCGCGGCAACGGCCCCCCCGGTCGCAAGGTCGATCGCGTCGCGAATCCGGGTGGAGCAGTTGTCGCGGTAGTAATCGTAGCGGTAGCGGCCGCCATCGCGGGCCAGTTGAGCCTCAAGCGAATCGCGCATCGCGCCGGCGGCGGCCGGCGGGATCGCGAGGCGCTGCAGCCAGACCGAGCGCCCACGCTCCAGGTAGGCGTTGATGAGCGCCGCGCCGGAGGCCTCCCGACCCATCCAATAGGACATCCGCCCGCGGGCGAGGTTCAGGACAAATCCCGGCTCCTCGAAACTGAACCGGCCGAAGTCGTACGCCGGGCCGTCGCCGGTCAGCGAGTCGCGAAACCAGAGCGCGTTGTGCCCGAACCGCTCGTAGACCTTCGCGCCCGGACCGAAGGTGACCAGCAAGACCGTCCCCCCCGTCGCCCCATCCCCGCCGGCCGATCCGACCTGCCCAACCACCCTGCCCGACGACACCGCCTGAACCACCAAAACCCACCAGGCGACGACAGCCAGGTGGACAAGAAAAGCAATGCCGCGCTTCCGCAAGGCCGGGTCGCTTCTCACAGCTGCGCGTCGCGGCCCTCCTGGGCCGAGCGGTAGACCGCTTCCAGGGCCCGGAGAACCGTGACCTGCTCCTCGAGGGAGGGAGTGGCCGCGGTTCCCTGGGCTGCCGCCAGGAAGTGCGCCCACTGGGCCCGAAACGAATTGAGGAACAGGCTTTCGCGGGTCCCGGAGCCCGTCGGGGAGACGTCGTGGGCGACGCCGTGCATCTCCTTCCAGACCCGGAGCGGGTTGAGGTTGGCGGTGCCCTTGCTGCCCCGCACGTTGGCGCCGAAGTACTCTCCTTCGCCGATGTGGCGCCAGGTGACATCGACGAAGATCGAGAGCCCACCTTCGCACACGATGAACGCGCTGCCCGATTGCTCCACGGCCCGGTCCCGGCCGCCCGCGGATTCAATGCTGGCACTGACCCGGGTCGGTGCGGGATTTCCCGCCAGCCAGATACAGAGGTCGATCAGCGTAAGCCCGAGGTCGAACATGGCGCCGCCGCCGGACTCCTCCCGCCGCTGGCGCCAGCCCAGGCCCGCGCGGGTCGGGCGGGCCATGTGCCAGCCCGCCCGCACGCTGTCGATTTCGCCTAGCTCGCCGCTTTGCACGAAGCTCCGGATGGCCTGCGCGTCCTGCCGGTAGCGGTGATTCATCCCGACCATGACCACCTTGTCGCTCCGCTCGGCCTGCCGCACGATGCGCTGGGCGCTTGCGGCAGTCAGCGCCAGCGGTTTCTCGACCAGCACGTGGGCGCCGGCACTCAAGGCGGTGACGACGTGCGATTCGTGGAGGTGGTTGGGCGTACAGATCAGGAGCGCGTCGACCGGCTCATGACGCAGCAGCTCCTCGATGTCGTCGTAGACGCTGGGAATGCCATGGCGGCTGGCCAGGGCCCGGGCCTTGGCCAGGTCGGTGTCGGCCAGCGCGGCCACCTCGATCCCCTTGAGCTTCTTGAGCACCGGCAAGTGGGCCACCTGCAGGACGGCCCCCGCACCGATCACTCCGACTCGCATCGCGTCGCTCATCGCTCCCGGCCCTCACGCGGACGACGAATAAGATAGCAGAGGCGCCGGCGGCTGCCGTCACCAGCGACGTTCGACATCGGCCCCCAGGAAGTAGGCGTGCAGGATCGCCCGCCAATCCGCTCCTCCCCGCGCGCGCCCCACCGCACCCCACTGACAGAACCCGACGCCATGCCCCGCGCCGCTCCCCTCGGCGCGGACCTCCCGGAGTCTGTCCCCGCTTCGGCTGACCTCCAGGCGGAATGCGGCGCTGCGGAGCAGCGCACCGCCGACCGGCTGAAGGGCCTGTCGAACCGCCGCGGAACCCTCGATGGGGACTGCGCCACCATCGAAGCGGAGCAGCAGGGCCCGGACCCGACCGGAGGGCGTCTGACCGCCGACCCGAATGTCGGCCAGCGTGCCGATGCGGCCGGGCTCGACTCCAAGCGCCGGCAAGGTGCGCCGGAGCACCTCGTGCAGATCCGCGGACGCCCAACGCTCGGTCCAGCGATAGCGCGGTGAGATCGCGCACCAGGCGGTGCCGTCCGGCGCCAGATCCGGGGTGGAACGGAGATAGGGTCGCGCCCCGTCCACGAAGACCTCCTCGCCGGCGGCGGTCCGGCCGCCGCAGGTCGAGTGAAAGAACGCCTCGATCGGCTGCCCCTCCCAGGAGAGCACCTGTCCCGCGGTCGCCGCGATCGCCTGCCAGCCCTGCGGCAGTTCCGCCGCGACGCCCTGGTACGCCTGGTCGGCCACCGTGGCCACCAGGTCGTACGGGCGCTCGCGAAAGCGGAGCAGTGCGCGCAGGGCGAAGGTGCGAGACACCACGGCCTGGGCTTCCAGCGCCGCCTGCTCGGCGGCGCCCCGGCGCCCCATTTCGGCGCTGATGACGCCGGCCAGATAGCCCTCGATGTCGAGCCGATTGACCACCGTGAGAGCCCTTCCGACCGGCAGCAGGAGCAGCTCGCCGCGATAGTCTCGCCCGTTGAGCCGCACCAAGCCCCCCTCGTCGCGCGGCGAGACCCGAAGCAGATGGGCGGGCTCGATGCTCAGGCCACCGTCCAGGCGGAGCAGGGCGCCTCCCGTGGCGGCCGACCCGGCGACCGTCACCTGCTCGGGAACCTCAAGCCGGAGGACGCCGTCACCGTCGTGCACCAGCAGCGCCTGGCCGCCCCCGATCGAGACGCTGTCCGCTCCCAGCACCAGGGCCACGCGGACCTGGGGGCGCCCGCTCTCCGGCTGCGGCTCGGCGATCTCCTCGGCCGGGAGGCAGGCCCAGATCATCACCGCGACCAGCGCAAAGGGGACGGCCCGGCGGGACGCGGCGACACGGAGCGGCAGCATGCTGGTGGGAGGCGGCGGGCGCCGCGGACTACTGAAGAAAGCTCTCCAGCGCCTTGGCCCGGCTGACATGACGCAGCCGGCTCAGCGCCTTTTCCTTGATCTGTCGCACCCGCTCCCGGGTGATGCCCAGCCGGCTGCCGATCTCCTCCAGGGTGAGCGGCTCCGGCTCGTCCAGCCCGAAGTAGAGCCGGAGGATCTTGGCCTCACGCTCCTTCAGCGTATCGAGGACTTCCTCGATCGAGTGCGACAGGGCGTGCTCGAAGGTTTCCTGATCGGGGCCCGCGTTCTGGGTGTCGGGGAGGTAGTCGAGCAGCCGGTTGTCCTCGCCGGGCGAGAGAGGCGCGTCGAGGGAAAGATGATTCTGGGAGATGGAGAGGGTTTTCTCCACCTCTTCCATCTCGATATCCATTCCCTCGGCGATCTCGGCCGCGGTGGGCTCCCGCCCAAGCTCCTGGAGCAGCAGCGACGACCGCTTGGTAATCCGGTGCAGCGTGCCCGCCCGATTGAGCGGCACCCGGACGATTCGGCTTTGCTCCGCCAGGGCCTGGAGAATGGCCTGGCGGATCCACCAGACGGCATACGAGATGAATTTGATGCCCTTGGTCTCGTCGAACTTGTGGGCGGCGCGGATCAGGCCGAGGTTGCCCTCGTTGATCAGGTCGGCGAGGGAGACGCCCTGGTTCTGGTATTTCTTGGCGACGGAGACCACGAAGCGGAGATTGCTGCGGACCAGCTTGTCCAGGGCCTCGGTGTCGCTTTGCCGGATGCGCTGGGCGAGCGCCACCTCCTCGCTCTGGTTGATCAGCGGGTAGCGGGAAATCTCGCGCAGGTATTGATCCAGCGACCCCTCGTCCGTGAGCGACGAATGGCGCGAGGATCCTACCTGGATCGGACGCATGCGGAGTGCCTTGGCGAGAGAGCGCTGCGACTGGGTGGAACCTTACGCACGCGCGCGGCGCCGCGCAACGGTGGCTGTGACGCCTGTCACGTTTCGTAGGTGTCGATCTGGGCGCGCTGCAGCGTCCCGGAGTAATCCACGTAGCCGACCTTGGTTTCGGAGTAGAACTCGTAGACCTGCCAGCCACCCTCACGGTGCCCGTTCCCGGTTTGCTTCACGCCGCCGAAGGGCAGGTGCGCTTCCGCGCCGATGGTCGGCGCGTTGACGTAGGTGATGCCGGTGTCCAGCTCTTCCAGCGCGCGGAAGCCGAGCTGGACGTTCCGGGTGTAGACCGAGCTGGAGAGCCCGTAGGGCACGCTGTTGTTGATCCGCACCGCTTCGTCGAAGCTGGAGACCCGGATCACGCTCAGCACCGGACCGAAGATCTCCTCCCGCGCGATCCGGTGCCGGGGCCTGACGCCGGCGAAGATGGTGGGACGGTAGAACCAGCCCCGCCCGAGCGGGCCCAGCGTGGCGCGGCGCCCGCCACAGACCACTTCCGCGCCGTCCTCCCGGCCGATCGCCACGTAGCGCTCCACTTTCTCGCGGGCGGCCTGGTGGATCAGGGGGCCGACGTCGGTCCGGGGATCGAGCCCGTTGCCCAGCCGGAGCCCCCGGGCTGCATCCACCAGGCGGGAGAGGAAGCGGTCATGGACCTTGCGATGCAGCAACAGGCGGCTGGTGGCCGTACAACGCTGACCCGTGGTCCCGAACGCGCCCCACAGCACGCCTTCCAGGGCCAGATCCAGGTCCGCGTCGTCCATCACGATCTGGGCGTTCTTGCCGCCCATTTCGAGCGACAGCCGCTTGTGCATCCTGCCGCAGGCCTGGCCGATCACCGAGCCGGTCGCAGTGGACCCCGTGAACGAGATCACCGGAACCTCAGGGTGCTCGACCAGGGCCTTCCCGACCACCGCACCGTGCCCGTGCAGCAGCTGGATCACCTCTGGCGGAAGGCCGGCGTCGAGCGCCGCCTGGACCAGCAAATGGGCGGAGTGCGGGACATCCCCGGAGGGCTTGAGAATCACCGCGTTCCCGCAGGCGAGCGCAGGGAACATCTTCCAGGTCGGAATCGCGAGCGGGAAGTTGAAGGGGGTGATCAGCCCAGCCACCCCGATCGGCCGGCGAAAGCTCATCGCCCACTTGCGGCGCAACTCCGATGGGACCGTATGGCCGAACATCCGGCGACACTCCGACGCGGCGTAGTAGGCGGTGTCGATTGCTTCTTGGACGTCGCCCCGGGTTTCCGCGAGCACCTTCCCCATTTCCCGGGTCATGGCCCGGGCAATGGCCTCCTTGCGGTCCGCGAGGATGTCGCCGATGGCCCGAAGCACCTCTCCCCGCAGCGGGGCCGGCGTCTTCGACCACCCGGCAAACCCGCGTTGCGCCGAACCGACTGCCTCGTCCACGTCCTGCGGTCCCGATTCCGGAAACCGTCCGAGCAACTGTCCCGTGGCTGGGCTGCGATTCTCGTAATAGCGGCGGGTGATGGGAGCGGCCCAGCGGCCGCCAATGAAATTCCGGAAGGTCTTGGCCATGGGGGAAGCTAGTCGGCTGCCCGACAGCGAGGGTAGTGAGCGACAGCGGCTCTCAGGGACAAAACCACTGCAACGGCTCGCCGGCAAACGGGCTGCGCCTGAGCCACACCGACGCAGCGAGGCCCAGGCCCCAGAGCATGATCAGCAGGCTGACGGTGTGGGCCAGGCCCATCCGGCGTTTCCAGGAGACCACGGCGCTCCAGCCACCGCTGAGCAGAACCATCCCGATCACGCCGGAATACCACAACAGCCCGAAGCCGCACTCGTGGGCATAGGGATACTGGGTCACCGCGGCACCGAACAGCGCCCCGAGTCCGACCCGAGCCCAGACACCCCAGTGCTCACGCCGGCCCGCCCGGGGCGCCGGCAGAGCCGGCGTGTCCTTGGCTGGCGCCGGCCGGGCCGGGGTCGCGCCACCCGAGGGCACCTTGCCGATCAGCTTGTCGATCTCGGCGAGCTCCTTGTCCCAGTCCCGCGGCGGTGGGCCGCTCACGCGTCACTCTCCCGCAACAGATCGAGCTGCTGCATGCGCTTGTACAGCCTGGTCCGGCCCATGCTGAGTGCCCGCGCCGCCTCGGAGATGTTCCAGTCGAACTGGTGCAACTTGGTCATCAAGAACGCGCGCTCCGACTGGTCCCGGAACGCTTCGTAGGAACCCTCGAAGTGCCCGCCGCCGGCCGCGACGCCGCGGCGCTCGATATCCGGCGGCAGGAGCCGCTGGATGTCGTCGGGGCGGATTTCCTGACCTCGGGCCAGAATCAGCAGCCGCTCGACCGCATTGCGCAGCTCGCGCACATTGCCCGGCCACCTGCGCTCGGCCAGGGCGGCGACGGCCTCCGTCGAAAAGCGCCGGGCGGGCACGCCGGCCCGCCCGGCGGTGCGCTGCACGAAGTGCTCGACCAGGCGCGGCACGTCCTCCAGCCGCTCACGGAGCGGGGGTACCCGCACGGGCACCACATTGAGCCGGTAGTAGAGGTCCTCGCGGAAGCGGCCGGCCGCGATCTCCGCCTCGAGGTCCTTGTTCGTCGCGGCCAGCACCCGGACATCGACCTTGTCCGTGCGCGCGCTGCCGATCCTGGTGACCAGGCCTTCCTCCAACACCCGGAGCACCTTGGCCTGTGCCGCGAGGGACATGTCGCCGATTTCGTCGAGAAACAGGGTGCCGCCGTCGGCCACCTCGAACTTGCCCGGCCGGTCGGCGACGGCCCCCGTGAACGACCCCTTGATGTGCCCGAAGAGTTCGCTTTCGATCAGTTCGGAAGGAATCGCCGCGCAGTTCACTTCCACGAACGGTCCGGCGCGGCGCGGGGAACGCTCATGGATCGCGCGCGCCACCAGCTCCTTTCCCGTCCCGTTCTCCCCCATGATCAGCACCCGGGCCGGGGTCGGACCCACCCGGTCGACCAGGCTGCGGACCGCCCGCAGGGCGGCGGCGTCTCCGACCATGGGGAATCGCTCATCCACCTCGTCGCGGAGCCGGATGTTCTCGCTGAGCAGTTCGGTCCGGCCGAGCGCGTTGCGGACGGTGACGAGCAACCGATCGGCATCGAGCGGTTTCTCCAGGAAATCGAACGCGCCCTGCTGGGTCGCCTGGACTGCGGTCGCGACCGTCCCGTGCCCGGAGATCATGATGACCTGGGCATGGGGATCCAGGCCGCGCAGACGGGCCAGGGTCTCCAGACCGTCCAGTCCCGCCATCTTGACGTCGAGGAACACCACGTGCGGACGGAACGCCGGGTAGAGGGACAGGGCCTCGCCCCCCGATCCGGCGGTCAGCACTTCGTACTGTTCGTACTCCAGCACCTGACGCACCGCGTCGCGCACCCCCGGTTCGTCGTCGACCACCAGGACACGCACCCTCATGCCGGAACCCTCACCCCAGGGCAAACTCCGCCCGCGCGGTGTACAGCGGTCCGCCGGTGCCGAGCCGGCTTTCGAAGAGGGCGACCCGGTCGGCCATGAACTCCTCCTGCCGATCGATGGTTTCGAGCCGGGCGATCGCCCCCTCCGGCAGCCGATGGCCCTCGCGGACCCGACCCAGCGTGATATGTGGATGGAACGGGCGCCCTTCAGGCGGAAACCCGATCCCCTCCCCGCCGCGCTCGATCCGGTCCTGGAGCAGTTCGAGATCCACCGGAGCTTCCAGATCGAGGCGGATGATCCGGGGCCGGCTGGGAAAAGGGAACACGCCGGCGCCGGTGACCGCGAGGGTCATCGCGCGCATGCCCCGGACGGAGAACCCCAGCATTTCCACGATCGGCTCGAGCCGGTCGGTGGTGACCTCGCCGAAGAACTTGAGGGTCAGGTGCAACCCCTCCTGCCGAACCCAGCGGACGGGCCAGCCTTCCGCCTGAAGGGCGGCGAGGCACGCGGCCACCGCGCTCTGGGCCCGGTTCGGCAACGGCACCGCGGCGAAGAGGCGCATCAACCGGAAGCCAGGGTCAGCAAGGCCCCCCGACGATACCCCTCCGCCGCGCGGGCAACCGAGCCGAACCCCAGGCGCCGGAACTCCCGCTCGACCCTGGCCCAATGGCGATCGAGGACCGCGAAACAGGACGGGTCCACCTCGATGCGGGCCGAGCCTCCCAGGTGGCGAACCCGGAGATCGCCTTCCACTCCAAGGACCCGAAGAAACGCTTCCGCCCTTTCCACCTGGCGCAGCCGTTCCGGCGTGACCTCCAGACCGTAGCGGACCCGGCTCGCGAGACAGGGGGAGGCCGGCGCGTCCCAGCTCGGCACCCCAAGCAGCCGGGCCCCCCGGCGCACATCTATCTTGCGCCACCCCAACTCGGCCAGCGGCGAGCGGACCCCGTATTCCCGCGCCGCGCGGAGTCCGGGACGGTGCTCGGTCAGGTCGTCGGCCAGGGTGCCGTCGATCACGGTGTCGAAGCCCCGCGCCGCCGCGAACACCGTCAGGCGGCTCCAGAGCTCGCTCTTGCAGAAGTAGCAGCGGGTGGTGGGATTGGCCGCATACCGGGGATCCTCCAGCTCGCGGGTCTCCAGCTCGCGCACCGGGATGGCGAACCGGGCGGCAACGGCGAGGGCCGCCTGATGCTGACTCTGCGCCAAGGACGGACTGCGCCCGATGACCGCAAGGAAACGGGCCGGGCCCAACGCCTGGGTCGCGGCGACGGCCAGGAGGGTGGAGTCGACGCCGCCGGAGAAGCCGAGCACGACCCGGCCAAGGCCGTGGAGATGTTCCTGAAGCGCGCGCAGGTCAGCCATCGCCGTACAAACTAACGCCGCCCGGACCCCGGGGCAGCCACGCGCGCCGCCCCTGGCTGTTGCGCGCACGCGGGGCGCGGAGTTGCATTCAGGGCATGACGTTCGAAGCCGGGTTCCTTCCCGCCGGACCTGCGCTCCGGATTCCACGCGCGGAGCTCAGCTATCGCGCGACGCCCGCGAGCGGACCCGGCGGACAACACGTCAACCGGTCGGCGACGCGAATCGAACTGACCTGGGACATCGCGGCGAGCCGCGCGCTCACTGTAGAGCAACGCTCCCGATTGCTCACCAGGCTCGCCTCACGACTCGACCGCCGCGGGCGGCTGCGACTGGTGGCGGATGCCCGCCGCAGCCAGGCCCAGAACCGGGCCGCTGTGACCGCACGGTTTGTCGAATTGATCGTCGGGGCGCTCCGGGTCCCCAAGGCCCGCCGGCCCACCAAGCCCAGCGCCGCGTCGCGCGAGCGACGCCTGGCCGCCAAGCGCCTCCGCGCGGTTCGCAAGCGGGAGCGCGGACGACCCCCCGCGGAGGACGAGTGACCTCGCCGGCCACCCCGCCGCTCCGGCACCCGGCCGTCCCGGTGTGGCGTTACTTCGGCACCCGCGAGGTGCGGCAGGCGCGCCGGTGGGCGGTGCAAGGCGGGATCGCCGTTCATGAAAACCTGTTCAGATCGCGGGGCCGCCGGACGGCGCACCTCCTCGCCGGGGATGAGCCGGCCCTGCTGGCCGCGGCCCGGAGCGTCGGTTGTCTGGACCATTGGATTCAGCGCGGCCGGACGATACACTTCGATCTGGTCGGCCCCTTCCTTGCGCGGGCCCTCCAGCGGTGCGGCGTGGACCCCGAGTCGCCTCCGGTCCCGAAGGCGGCCGCCGCGGTTGCTGCCAGAAGTGAAGCGGCCGAGGGCCGGAAGGACGATTAGCGCCCCCGGACCGATGAGCGGCCCCGGATGAGGGAAGGGCGTGTGAGTCGCGCGCTCCCCGCGCGTCTCCTTCTGCGCCGGGCGGATCCAGGAGTCGGCATGCAGGTTGTGCTGGAATCACACCACGAAAAAGAGACCAGGCTTGGAGTCGCGCTCAGCGTCGCCCTCCATGCGGCCCCGTTTGTCGTCGCGCTCCTCGCCGGGGGGGTGGTGCTTCAGAGCGAGAGCCTCGCCGATCGTTTCGTCACCTACTTCGTGCCCCCCAACAAGGTGGGAAGCATCCGCTCCCCGGAGCGGCGGATGACCTATGGCCAGACGGTGGACCGGGAACGCGAGGAGCGTTCCGCGCAGCGCATCACGGACCAGCCAACCGGCCAGCCCGGCCCAGCCGAGCCGCCAGCCGAGGATAGCGCAGGCGGAGGCCGGCTCTCGATCCCCGAGCCGGAGCGCGATCCCGAGCCGGTCTGGACCGAACTCGAGGTGGACTCCACGGTGCTACGGCATCCCCTGAGCGTCGCTCCCTCGTACCCGCAGCGCCTGCTGGAGGACCGGATCGAAGGTACCGTCTACGTTGCCTTCGTGGTGGATAGCACCGGTCTGGCCCTCCCAGGCACCTTTCGGGTCATCCGATCCAGCCACCGGGGCTTCGCGGAGGCCGTGCGCGAGGCCCTCCCCATGATGCGGTTCCGCCCGGCCTACCTCGGGGGCCGGCCTGTGCGGCAGCTGGTGGAACAGCCCTTCACTTTTCGCATACGAACCCCCGTCGACACCGCATCGCCCAGGTCCCCCAGACCCCCATCCTGATCGGGTATCTTCCCTCGGCCGTCACGCCGGGGAGTCGACCATGCGCTGCATCGACCTGAACGCGGATCTCGGCGAGGGATTCGGCCGTTATCAAGTCGCCGATGACGCGGCCCTCCTGGATGTGGTGTCATCCGCGAACCTGGCCTGCGGCTTCCACGCAGGCGACCCGGTCGTGATGAGACGCACCGTCGAGGACGCGCTGCGCCGCAGGGTCACGATCGGCGCCCATCCCGGCTACCCCGACCTCGCGGGGTTCGGGCGCAGGGAGCTGGCCGCGAGCGGCGAAGAGATCCACGCCTACGTCGTGTATCAGGTCGCCGCGCTGAGCGGGTTCTGCGCCGCGGCGGGAAGCACCCTCCGGTACGTCAAACCGCACGGCGCACTCTACCTGCGCGCGGCGCGCGATCGCCCGACGGCTGAGGCGATCGTCGCGGCGATTCGTGCCCTCGATCCCGGGCTCACCCTGCTCGGGCTCGCGGGAAGCGCGCTGGTCGACACGGCGCGCCAGGCGGGATTGCCCGTGGCGGCGGAAGGCTTCATCGATCGCGCGTACACCCCCGACGGCCACCTGGCCCCACGGTCCACGCCGGGGGCCGTCCTCCACGACCCGGTCGCCTGCGTTGAGCGCGCGGCCCGCCTGGTCCTGGATGGGATGGTCGAGGCCCTCGACGGCACGATGATCCCGCTCCGGGTGGACAGCCTGTGCGCGCACGGAGACGGCCCCACCGCGGTCGCCTTGCTCACGGCGGTGCGCGAGCGGCTCGAGGGGGCAGGGGTGCGCATCGCGCCGTTCGCCCGATGACCCACGCGACCCTGCGGTTCGAGCCCCTCGGGGACAGGGCCCTCCTCATCCGCCTCGGAGACCGGATCGACCCTGCCATTCACCGCGCCGTCGGCAACCTGGCGACGGCAATCCGGGCGGCCGCGCTGGACGGGATCACCGAGGTCGTTCCGACCTACACCACAGTCGGCGTCTGGTACGACCCCATCCGGCGGCCCTACGCGGACTTGGTCGAGCAACTGTCCCACCTGCGGGTCCCGCAACAGGCGGACTCCGATGCGAAGGGCCGGGATTGGACCATCCCTACCCGGTATGACGGTCCCGACCTCGGGGAGGTGGCGAATCGGCTCGGGACTACGCCCGCCCAGGTGATCGAGCGCCATGCCTCGCGCACCTACAGTGTCTACCTGCTCGGATTTGTGCCGGGGTTTGCGTTTCTGGGCGAACTCGACCCGGCGCTGGTGCTGCCGCGGCGCGACACGCCCAGGCGCCGGGTCCCGGCGGGATCGGTCGCGATCGCCGGTGCGCAAACCGGCATCTACCCGCTCAGTACGCCGGGAGGATGGCATCTGATCGGCCGGACCAAGCTGCGGCTCTTTGACCCCAGCCGCGAACCAGCCGCCCTGCTCGACGTCGGCGACCGGGTGCGATTCGACCCGGTCAGATGATCCTCGTCCTCGACGCGCCGCCCTACTCCACCGTTCAGGATCTCGGCCGGTTCGGTCACCGGGCCCAGGCGGTCCCCCCGGCGGGTGCCATGGACCCCGAAGCGCTCACGATCGGCAATCTGCTGCTCGGGAACGACGAGGGAGCCGCCGCGCTTGAGCTCGCGCTTGGGCCGGGACGGTTCGAGGCGGGTGCGGATCTGTCCCTGGCAGTGACCGGAGGCTCGTGCGACCTGAGCATCGGGGGGACCGCGGCACTGATGTGGTCGGCGCATCCGGTCCGGGCCGGGACCGAAATCGCAATCGGTGTCCCCGGCGGCGGTCGCTTCGCCTACCTCTGTGTCGCGGGAGGGATCGCGGTGCCCCGGGTGCTCGGCAGCAGGAGCACCTACCTTCCCGGCCGGTTCGGCGGCCACGACGGGCGGATGCTCCGGCGCGGAGATGTCCTTCCGGTCGCGCCACAAGCGCCGGTGACACGGCGGTACGATGTGCCGCTGCCCCTGCAATGGCGGCGGGCTCCCGACGCGCCGATCCGCATCCTGGGCGGCCCGCAGCGGGCCATCTTCCCCGACGAGGCCTGGGATGCCCTCACGGCCGGCGACTACACCGTGTCCACCACGGCCGACCGGATGGGCTATCGGCTCGAGGGCCCCGCGCCGGGCCATCGCGCCACGGCGGCACTCCCGTCCGAACCTGCCTGCCCCGGCGCGATCCAGGTCCCTGCCGGCTCGCCGCCGATTCTGCTGATGCCCGACGGACCCACCGTGGGAGGGTATCCCAAGCTGGCCGTAGTGATCGCGGCCGACCTTGGCGTGGCCGGACAGCTCCACCCGGGCGACCGGCCGGTCTTCGCTCCGGTCGGCCTGACTGACGCCCAGGACGCCCTGGCGTTGCAGCGCCGGCGACTGGAAGCGATCCGGGCATGGGTCAGCGCACCGGGAGGCTGACCGCCGCCCAGGAGCGTTCGCCCCAGGTATAGCGCGCGTCGTCCGCCCGAACCCGTGGCGCGGCCGGGTCGCCCTCGACGGTGTAGAAGGGAAAGCGCGCCCAGCGCTGGAACTGCCGCCATTCGCTGCTGGGCTCGACCCGCTGAAGCAACGGAAGGTCGTGGTTTTTCCTCACTTCCCCACCCCAGAGCCGGAGCTCGGGTCGCGGGGTCCACCCCACGATCCCAAACCAGTACTCCTCGGGTAGCGAGATCACCACATCGCGATTGACCGGGTTGAGCAGAACCGGAGCGATCATCAACGCGCGTGGGCTGACCCGCCCGCGCAGCCCAAGTTCGCGGGCCACCGCGCGCCGGGCCACGCTCGTGAGCGTCAGCATCCCCGCGATATACAAGCCCGCCAGCACCAAGCTCGCGCGGGCGGGACCCGGCGCGGCGCGGCGCCGCCGCCGCGCGCGTACCAGCGACCACGCCACGCCGGCCCCCAGCAGGATCCAGAGCCAGGGATCGATGATGAACAGGGCATCCCCGTAGAACCAGCGCTCGCTGAAGGGCATCAGCAGCCGGACACCGTAGACATTGGTCCAGTCGAGGAAAGGGTGGGTCAGCACCCCGACGGTGGCAAGCAGCCAGACCTGGCGTGGGACAACGCGCTGCGCCGCTGGCCTGCCCGGCCCCCACCGGTCCCAGGCCAGGACCAGGGCCGTCAGCGCGAGGGGCATGGCCACCCACGCGACCACGCCATGGGTCCACCCACGACGGAATCCCAGGGTGTGTCCCGTCAGCCCGGCGAGAATGTCCACGTCCGGGAGATTGACGGCAAGCAGCAACGTGATCGCGCCCAGCCGAGTGCGGCGCTTGAGGCCGGCTTCGGCAAGCCCAGCGCCGACCAGGGTATGACAGAGCGGATCCATGCCTGCTTCCGCGAGCGGGAATCGGCGCATTCTGGCGACGCCCCAGGGTGCGCGCAATGGCGCCGGCCGACCGGCCTTCTATTTTGGGGGCGGAGGATGCACGGCTTGTCCCATTCGACGCTCCGGCGTCCGGAGGACGGATCATTTCGAAACGGCTGCAGCTCATCCACTGGAATCGATCGGAGACGCGGGAACTCGCCCAGAGGCTCAGGTCCCTGGGCTACCGGGTGCGCGACGCGATCCCCGAGAACGCCACGGCCCTTCGCGCCCTGGGGGCGTCGCCGCCGGACGGAGTGGTCATCGACCTCACGCGATTGCCGACCCAGGGACGCGACGTCGGCGTCTTTCTCCGTCAGGTCGCCGCGACCCGCCACATCCCGTTGATCTTCGTCGGGGGCAGACGCGAAATGGTGGCGGGAGCCCGCAAGCTCCTTCCGGATGCCACCTTCACCTCGTGGGTGCGCATCGAGTCCGCCCTCCAACGCGCCCTCACCCGCCCGGTGCCCGACCCGGCGCGGCCAGGCTCGGTCATGGCCGGATACTCCGGCACCCCGCTTCCCAGGAAACTCGGCATCAAGCCCGGAAGCAACCTGACCCTGCTCGGCGGACCGGCCGACTTTGCGAAGACCCTCGGTTCCCTGCCGGAGGGTGCACGGCTCACCACCCGGCTGGGAGCGGGCACGTCCCTCGTGATCTGGTTCGTTCGCTCACGACGGGACCTCCAGCGCGGCATCGCCCGAGGGGCGGCGGCGGTTCCCAGGGACGGGATGTGGATCGCGTGGCCCAAGAAAAGCTCCGGGGTGGCCACCGACCTGAGCGAGGGGGATGTCCGTGCCACGGGCCTCGCCAACGGCCTGGTGGACTACAAGATCTGCGCGATCGATGCCACCTGGTCGGGCCTCAAGTTCGCTGTGCGAAAGCGGGATGCATGAGTGCCCCCCTCAGGCGTGGAGGTTTCGCCGGTCCAGAGCGCGATACTGAATCGCCTCGGCGAGGTGAGCCGGCGCGATCTCCTCGACCTGGGCCAGATCGGCGATGGTCCGCGCGATCTTGAGCACCCGGTGGTACGCCCGGGCCGACAGACCAAGGCGAGTGATCGCGGCGCCCAGCAGTGCCTCGCCCGGCGCGGAGAGGCGGCACCAGCGGCGGACGTCGCGCGAGTGCATGTGCGCGTTGGCCCACAGCCCCCGGCGTGGCGTGAAACGCGCCCGTTGACGCTCCCGCGCCGATTCGACCCGGGCTCGGATCGCGCCGCTCGACTCGGCGTCCCCGCCCCGGGTAAGGTCGCGCCAGGGCACCGCGGGGACGGCCAGATGAATGTCGATCCGGTCGAGCAGGGGACCGGAGAGCCGCTGGCGATAGCGCTCCACCAGCGGTCCGCCGCAGCGGCAGGGATGCGATGCATCCCCCAGATAGCCGCAGGGACAGGGGTTCATCGCGGCGGCCAGCATGAACCGCGCCGGATAGGTAAGGCTCGTGGCCGCGCGACTCAGCGTGACAAAGCCGTCCTCCAGGGGCTGACGCAGGACCTCCAGGGCCCCTCGGCGAAACTCGGGCAGCTCATCCAGAAACAGAACGCCCACGTGGGCCAGGCTCACTTCACCTGGCCGCGGTGGTGTCCCTCCCCCAACCAGTCCAGCCTCGCTTACCGTGTGATGGGGCGCGCGAAAGGGCCGGGCGGTGACCAGCGCGGCCCCGGGGCGCAGCAACCCCGCGACCGAATGCACCGCGGTCGCTTCGAGGGCCTCCTCCAGCGTTGGCCGAGGCAGAATCGAGGGCAGGCGCCGCGCGAGCATGGTCTTGCCGGCGCCCGGCGGTCCGATCAGGAGGACGTTATGCCCGCCCGCCGCCGCGATCTCGAGCGCGCGCTTGGCCGCGGCCTGACCCCGGACGTCGGCGAAGTCCGCCGCGTCAGGCTGGGCGGTGGCGAGCAACTCAGCGGGATCGTGGCGGCGGGGAACGAGGCGGCTGACCCCTCGTAGATGGTCGCAGACCTCGACCAGGGACGACGCGCCTAGCACATCCACCCCGTCCACCACCGAAGCCTCCGCCAGGTTCGCCGCCGGCAACACGATGGCCGAGTGCCCCGCCGCCCGTGCGGCGAGCGCCAGCGGAAGGGCCCCCCGGACCGGCCGCAAGTCACCCTGAAGGCCGAGCTCACCGACGACCACCTGCCCGTCCAGGCCCGCCTCGGCAAGCTGACCGCTGGCCGCCAGGACTCCGAGGGCAATCGGCAGGTCGAAGGCCGATCCGGCCTTGGGAACGTCGGCCGGCGCGAGGTTGACCGTGATGCGCTTGAGAGGGAATTCAAAGCCCGCGTTCACCAGCGCCGCGTTGACCCGCTCCTTGGACTCGCGCACGGCGCCGTGGGGCAGACCCACCGTTGAAAATGAGGGAAGGCCGTTGCAGAGGTCCACTTCGACCTCCACGGGGTAGGCGTCGATCCCCAGCACCGCCGCACTGTGAATCCGGGCAAGCACATGGACCTGGTCGCGTTCGTTCCCCGCAACATGGGGCCCGTCGGTCGCCCGGCGCGCACCGGACCGACGCCAGGCGGCGCGGTCCCCCGCAGATCGGAGTGGCCCCCCGGCGCGATCCTCCCTACCTTGGAACGGGAATCAACGAGGAGCCAGGGTGGTCGCGGTGAGTTTCGCGGTCCAGGCCGCAGCGGAATATGTCGGTGTTGTCGCCCAGCGCGTGGCGGTCGTGGTGGGCGACGCGGCCGTGTCCGCATTCCACTTCTTCTCCACGCCGACCGGGTTGCTGGCCGCGCTGATCATTGTGGTCCTGCTGGCGGTCACCGTGGGGCGCCGGCGAAGGATCTAGCGGCCCCCGACCCCCGATTCCCCTCCCGCACCCCTAGTTTCGCCCTCCCATCTCCAACAACTCCACGCTCCCGCTGAACGACTGGAGCCTGAGTTGGGCACCGCCGTCTCCGATCGTGCCGGTCAGGCGCCGGCTGTTGGTCCAGCGAGAACGCCGGTCTTCCCGCGTGGTGATCTCGAAGCTCGAACGGATGGACCCGCTGAATGTCGAGGCGCTGATTTCCGCACCGAGCCCGCGCGGGACCCGCAGCACCACGTCACCGCTCAGGGTCTGGAAGTCGTACTCGCCACGGGGACGGATCTCTCCCTGGTATTCCACGTCGCCGCTGACGGTCTCCGCGGCGACCTGGTCGGCCCGGATGTTCACCAGCTGCACATCGCCGCTGACCGAGGTGGCCTCGACCAGCGTGCCCGCGGCGTCGCGCACCAGGATTTCGCCCGAGACGGTGGCGACATTCACGAGGCCCCGAAGACTCGTCGCCTGCACGTCCCCGCTCACGGTCGACGCCTGGAGGTTCACTCCATGCGGAAGCCGGACGGTGAAGGCGACCCGGGTGTCGTTTTCATCCCGGCGCCGGCTTCGGTCGCGGTTTCGATTGCCGCGGCCCCCCCGGTCGAAGTCGCAGTCGTCGCCCCGGTCATCGTTGTTCGGGTAGATCACGCATAGCTCCACGCCGCGCGACGTTTCCACCCGCCGGATCGTCACGTCGTCCGGATCGCCCCGGCGTCCCGCACGCTTGACCGCGGTGATCTCCACCCGGCCACCCGAAGCGCCCTCGACGCGGATATCCCCGATCACGTTCTTGATGGTCAGCTCCTTGCCGGCGGCCAGGCTGCCCGACCAGGAGAAATCGGGGCCCTGAAGCAGGGCAACGGCCGCGAGCGTCGCGAGAGTGAGCATCAGTCCTCCTGTTCCCGGGTCCGGATCTCGGACGGCCGCACCAGACGGACGTCCCCGCTGAAGGTCTCCAACTCGACGGTCGCGCCCCCGCTGCCGAGCCGGTAGACCATCCGGCGGCGGCTGACCCGCTCCGCCGCGGGAACCTGAAAGCTCGCCCGGATGTCGCCCGACCCGACTGCCGCGCGGATGGAGGCGTTGGCCCCCTCCGGCACGGCGAAGGTCACGTCGCCGCTGTGGGTGACCAGGGTGTAAGCGCCGTCGTTGCGGACGCTGCCTTCATAACTCACATTGCCGCTGACCGTCTGGGCATCGACCCGGCGCGCATCCATGCCGCGCATCCGAATGTCGCCGCTGACGGCTTCGACCAGGATGTCGCCCTGCGAGTCCCGGACGTCCACGTCGTCGCTGGTGGAGCGCAGTTCCAGGCGACCCCGCGCTCCCTGGACATGGATGGTTCCGTTAATGGTGGTGAGCGACATGGTGCCGTCGCCGCCGCGCACCACCAGGTTCCCCTCGATGGTGCTGACCTTCACGTTGCCTCGGCTGCCTTCGATGGTGACGTCGGCGAACATGCCGCCGATCTCGATCGCCATCGCGGCGGGCACGGTGAGGTCGTAGTCGACCACGCGGCCCATCGCCATGACACCGCGGGTGGCCCGGGGGGTAAGCCGCAGGACCGAACCTGAGAGGTCGATCCCGACGCTCACCCGGGAGGTGTGCTCGGCCCGGACCCGCACCTGATTCCGGTCCCAGGTCCGGATCGCGATCTCGCCGCTCGCGCTGGCGAGCGTGAGGCGCGTCCCCTCGGGTACGGCGAAGGTCGTGTCGGTCCCCCCGCGCTGCGAGAGCGCGGCGGAGGAGAGCAGCAACAAAGTGGCGAGCATCGGGTCTCCCTGGGTCCTCAGGATTCCGTGGCGCGCTGCGACACGGCGGCCGAGGCGCGACGGAGCAAATCGAGCTTGCGCCGCATGTTGGCGGCGATCCAGCTCCGCAAGTCACCGCTGGCCGGGTCGGCGCGGATCGCGGCCTCGGCCTCCTCGATCGCGTGGTCGATTACGCGAAGGTTTTCCTCAATCACCCGCACGGTACCGGAATCGAGCCGCGATCTGCCTTCCTCGAGCACCCGCTCCAGGTCAGTCACGGCCATGGCGTAGGCCTCGTCCGCCGTGAGCCGGACCAGCCTGGTCTCGACCGGCGCGGGATCCTGCCCACCGGCGGTCAGGGGCAGGTCATCACCCCGGCCGAAGAGGAACCACGCGCCCCCCAGACCGATCACGAGAGTGGCCAGGCTTGCCGCGAGGAGCTGGCCCCCGGTGTAGCGACGGGGCACCCTCGGGGCCGGCGGCGCAAGAGCCCCCGGGAAGCGAACCTCCCGCCGCTGCTCGATGGCGCCGGCGATGCCTGGCCAGAGGTCGGCGGAGGGCGCCGAGCCGACGTAGTGCGGTGCCGCCGCGCTGATGGCGCGCAGATCGTCCAGGAGGGCCCGGCACGCTGCGCACCCGTCCAGATGCTCCTCCAGCTCGGTGACCCGCGCCGGGGCGAGCTCCCGGTCCAGGTAGGCCGACAGTTGCGTGGTCCAGCGCTCGTGATCACTCATGGTCGTCAACTCCCCAGAAGAACGCGGAGCTGCAGTCGGGCCCGATGCAACTGGGACCGCGACGTCCCTGGATCGATGCCCAGCATGCCCGCGATCTCCTCATGCTTGTACCCCTCCATGTCATGCAGCACGAAGATCTCTCTCGCCCCGTTCGGGAGCTCCCCGACCGCGCGTTCCAGCGCCACCCGAAGATCGGGCCTGCGGGCGGGAGCACGGAGGGTCTCCGCATGGGTCGCCTCGGTGTGGCGGGACCGGTGGACCGCCCGGCGCTGCCGCCGGCGCAACAGGTGATTCACCGCCACCCGATGCAGCCAGGTCCCGAACGCGGCCTGCCCCGAGAAGGTGGAGAGCTTCTCCCAGACCCGGATGAAGATCTCCTGCACCGCGTCATCGACCTCATCCCCCCCCAGCATCCACCGCGCCAGGGACGTCACCCGGGCCACGTGCGACCGGTAGAGTCGCTCGAAGGCATCCGCGTCGCCACGAACCGCCAAAGCGACGTCCCGGGAAACCTCCTGCGCCGCCACCGCCACGGCGGTCACCGCCACTTGCTCCATCCCGGAGGTCTCGTCATCAGGCACTTGGATACCCCGCGTCATGCCGACGTTGCAAGTCCGGAACCCCGGACCGCTTGACGCGTATATATCGTCATGATATCATTATGGTATGGCACGACGCGATCTCCAGCCCTCAACCCGGAGCCCCTTCATGATCCGCGAGCGCGAGCACAAAGCAGTCGCCGGCGTTCCCGTCCTGCTGCTTCTGGTGGCGCTGCTGGGCGTCAGTATCTGGTGGCTGGTCCGCTCCGGCGAGGCGGGGAACCCCCTGGGGATCGGGATGGCCATCGTCCTCTTCACGCTGGTCATGTTCGGCCTGCCCGGGCTCTTTGTGGTCTATCCCAACGAGGGCAAGGTGCTCACCCTCTTCGGTGAGTACACCGGCACGGTCAAGCGCACCGGGCTCTGGTGGGTCAATCCACTCATGATGAAGAAGAAGGTGTCGCTCCGGGTCCGCAACTTCGAGACCGGGAAGCTCAAGGTGAACGACAACCACTCCAACCCGATCGATATCGCCGCGGTGGTGGTCTGGAAGGTCGTCGATACGGCCGAAGCGCTGTTCGAGGTGGATGACTACGAGAACTATGTCCACATCCAGAGCGAATCCGCGGTGCGCACGCTGGCCTCACGGTATCCTTACGACGCCCATAGTGCCGGCGAGGTTTCGCTGAGCGGCAACACGGTGGGCGTGTCCGCGGACATGCTGACGGAGCTTCAGGAGCGCCTCGGGAAAGCCGGCGTCGAAGTGGTCGAGACCCGCATCACCCATCTAGCCTATGCGCCGGAGATCGCCTCGGCCATGCTCCAGCGCCAGCAGGCCAGCGCGATCATTGCGGCCCGCCAGAAGATCGTCGAAGGCGCGGTCGGCATGGTCGAGACCGCGCTCGACATGCTGGCCGCCAAGCAGATTCTCACGCTTGACGGAGAACGCAGGGCGGCGATGGTGAGCAACCTCCTGGTCGTGCTTTGCAGCGAACGCGGGACCACCCCCGTGGTCAACGCCGGCTCGCTGTACCAGTAGACGGCCCGCGCGTGCCAGAGCGCAAGGCGTTCCTGCTCCGGCTGGACCCGGGGGTCCATGAGGCGCTCCAGGGCTGGGCCGCGGCCGACTTGCGGAGCCTGAACGGGCAGATCGAGTTCCTGCTGCGGGAAGCCCTGCAGCGGGCGGGACGGCTCGGCGGGCGAGGGCGGGTGAGGGCGGGCGAGGGCGGGCACAGAACGGGTGGAGGAGGAATGACAACCCCTGGAGGGAGCTCATGAGCCGCGTCAGGAGCGCCGTCCTCACGGCCGGCCTCGCCCTCGCCATGGCGTTTCCGACCCAGGCCGGCGGACAAACCGAGATGCTGGTGCTGACGCGAGGGGTTGATACGATCTCGGTGGAGCGGCTGCACCGCACCCCCACCCGGCTCGAGGCCGAGCTGGTGGACCGGATCCAGAAGGTGCGATGGAGCTACGCGGTCACCCTTCAGGACGGCCGCGCGGTCCGGATGGAGAATGCGATTCGCCGGGCCGACGGCGATCCATCCGGGCCGGCACTGCAGGAAGCAACGCTTCGGTTTGTCGGAGACAGCGTCCTCATCGAGATCCGCGACCCCGGAGGTTCAACCCGCACGCAACGGCTGGGCAGCGGGCCGGGCGCGACCCCCTTTCTCAACCCCTCGTTCGCCCTGATGGAGCTGGTGCTGGCCCGGCTGCCCGCAGCGGCCCCGGATACGCTCTCGGTGCCGGTCTTCATGGTCGCCGGGGGACAGACCTTGATGGCGCGGGTTTACCACCTCGCCCCGGACTCGGTCGCCATTGCGCTAGGGGCCGAATCGAGGCTGTGGGTCGCCCCGGATGGAAGGATTCTCGGAGGCGCGGTCCCCGCCCAGGGGCTGACGATTACACGAGCGCCCGCAAGCGACGCCGCGTTGCACGTTCCCCGGCCCGACTATTCCGCCCCCGAGGGCGCTCCGTACCTTGCCGAGCAGGTCAGCGTCCCCACGACGCTGGGCTTCTCCCTGGCCGGCACGCTCACTCTCCCGCGGGAGCGGCGAGGGCTGGTCCCCGCCGTGGTGACGATCACCGGCTCGGGCGGCCAGGACCGCGACGAGGAGATTCCCCTCGTGCGTGGGTACCGTCCCTTCCGCCAGCTGGCCGATACGCTGGGCCGCGCGGGCATCGCCGTGCTGCGCATGGACGACCGGGGCGTAGGCGGGTCGGGCGGTGCGGGCGGCAATCCGACCACCGCCGAACTGGCCCGGGACATCGCCGCGGGAATCGACTGGCTCGCCACGCGCCCCGAGATCGATCCGGGACGTATCGCCCTGGTGGGACACAGCGAGGGTGGAGTGATTGCTCCCTTGCTTGCCGCGGAGGGGAGCCCGGTGCGCGCGATCGTCGTGCTGGCGGGCCCATCCCGGACGGGCAGAAGCATCCTGGAGTATCAGAATCGCTACGCGATCGAGCGCGCGCCAACGATCCGCCCGGAGGCGCGCGACTCGGCGTTTGCGGTCGCGCTCCGGATGCTCGACTCCGCTACGGCGAGCAATCGGTGGATCGCGTGGTTCGCCGACTACGATCCGAAACTCGCGGCGGCCAGGGTGCGCGTCCCCACCCTGATCCTGCACGGGGCCACCGACCGCCAAGTGACCGCCGATCAGGCCGAGGAGCTTGGCGCGGCCATCCGAGCAGGCGGAAATCGCGACGTGACGGTGGTCGTCTTCCCCGACGCCAACCACCTGTTCGTCCAGGACCCCGATGGCAACCCGGCGGGATACTCCAACCTGCCCGAGGCCGAGATTCGCGGCGACGTGATCGGTACCCTGGTTGCCTGGCTGGTGCGAACGCTGACGCCCTGAGGCTCCCCACGTCCCCCGGGTCCCAGACGGTGCGCGTCAGGAGGCGGGCCGGGTCGCCCGCTTCCGCAGGGGCGCGACCAGGGTCGCGGCGCTCCACCCCAGGATGAAGGCGAAGAGCGGAGCGAGGAGCAGGACGACCGCGGCGGGAGCCCCGAAGATCCCGCCGAGTCGGTCGGCGAGTCGAAGCAGCGGCGAGCCGCGAAGCCCATCCACCAGCAGCACGGCGGCCCAGGCCAGGGCGGCCGCCGCGCCGACCCAGCGCGGCCGCGGCCGACCAGCCAGAGCGCAGATCGCCGCTGCCAGGGGCACCCCCCACCAGCCGAGCAGGATGGTCCCGGCGACGAACCCCAGGATGCAAACCGCATAGGCGAGGAATCTCACGGGCGCTCCGCGGGAACAAGCGAGATGCGAGTCAGCACCCGATCGGCGGCGAGTGCGTCGGGGCTTGGCGGGAACAGCACCGGCTCCAGTTCGCCGCGCGCCCACCCGCCGATCCGGTCGTCGTAAAAGCGGCTTGCCGGGTTGCCGGACTGCCCGCCCGGGTAGGTGGCCCACGCCCTCACCTCGGGCCCGAGCTCCACGACCATGCGCCAGCTTGCCCCGTGGGTTCCCCGTCCGGACAGGGGGGCGAGCGTCCCGTTGCCCCCGCCGACGGGCAGCCCCAGGACGGACAACGAAGGGATCCGGAGCATGTGGTAGATATTGGCCGTCCGGATCCGCCGCCATGCCCACGCCTCGGAATCCGGTTCGCCGTATCGCGCCAGCCCTGTGTCCAGGGCCGCAGCGAGGCTCGCGGCCAGGATCTCGGGGGCCCGTTCCCGCTGGGGGGTGCCACGATCGTCCCACCAAATGCTCGTGGGATCCTCGGCAAGCTCCAGCAGCACCGCGTCGTACGGGGAGAACGCGCGACCGGAACCCTTGGGCCGAAGCTCATCCCAGACCCGGCGCATGGCTTCCGCCACGGCCATCTCGAAGAGAATGACCCGCCGGTTCTCGGGCTCATAGGTCCTGCTCCATCCGCGGAGGAGGTCGGCGGCGCGTCGCAGGCTTTCCGATTCTCCTTGCGCCAGGACGGTCTGGGCGGCCTCGAGCAGGAGAGGTACCAGGAGATCGGCCCGGTGGTTCCCGGGGTCCGTCTGGAGGCGGCGCATCGCCTCGGGCGTCACCGCCGAGTCGGCGCGGAGCAACGCGTTGATCCGCAACGCCCGCCATGGTGGGATCCAGTCGGCGCCCAGATACGCCGGATTGTCCAGCGGGTCGACGGGCTGCTGGTTGGCCGAGGCGAGGAACCCCTGGGCGGGGTTCTTCGCGAACGGGTACGCCTCCACCGGAAGAGCCCCGGTCCAGTCTTCGCCGGCGCGCGATCCGTCGCGGATCACGTCGCCCCGGCCATCCCCCGGCCTGATCGGGTAGGTCCCCGAGGAGCGAATCGCGAGGTTCCCCGCCCTGTCGGCCACCAGTCCGTTCTGGGTCGGAGCCACGTAGTCCCGCATGATCTCAAGCCACTCGTCGACCGACGGGCTCTGGGCGGCGCGGAGGAAGAGGTCCAGCTCCGGGGAGGGTTCCAGCACCGTCCAGCGGCGCGAGAGCCACAGCTCCCCGCGGCGCGACAGCGGCCCTCGGTGCGAATAGCGGACCGTGTCCACCGCCAGAATCCGGCCGTCGGGGGCGGTGTACGTCTCGACGCGCAAGTCCAGCGGGCGCCACCGCGCGTCGAGCAAGTACGCCGTCGGGGACGCGCTGTCGTCCACCGTCTCGCGATACAGATCGGCCACATCGCCCTGCGTGTTGGTAAACGTCCAGGCGACGTCGCGATTGAATCCGATGACGATCCCGGGCGATCCCGGCAGCGAGACGCCCGCGACATCCATCCGGCCGGGGACCACGAGGTGGGCTTCATACCAGATGGAAGGGAGCGTGAGCTCAAGGTGAGGGTCGCCGGCGAGCAGCCCGAACCCCGCGCTGGTCCGGCCCGGGGCGACCGCCCAGCTGTTGCTGCCCACGAAGGGTTCCGCGCCCTCGGGCCCCCGAAAAGAGCCGGGCAGCGCGGCCATCAAGGCTGCCGCAACCGAATCGGGAGCGCCCGGCGGCGGGAGGCCCCTGAGCGTGTACCGTGGGGCGCCCCGCCTCGCGGGTTGAATGGGCTCCTGAATCGGGTGGTTGAGCGGGACGAGCGCCTCGGCGGCGGCGCTTCCCACGAGGGCCGCGGCGGCCAGACGCGTCGTGGCGGGATCGTCCGAGGCGAGCGTCAGGCCCATCCGCGAAAAGAGGAGGAAGGTGTGCAGCGGAGCCCAGCGCTGTGGCCGCCGATCCAGCAGGCGGTACTCCAGCGGGAGTTGGGCCGGTGTCAGCGCCTCGAGGTAGGCATTCACCCCGCCCGCATACGCCAGCACCGCCCGGTAGGCCGCGCCCGTGGTGTCATAGGCCGCGAGCTCCCGTTCCGCTCCCCGGGCAAGGCCCAGGGCCCGCGCCTGGCGATCCAGCTCCAGCAGGTCGGGCCCCAGCAGTTCCGTCAGCGTTCCCGCGGCGGCCCGGGTCTGCAGTTCGAGCTGAAAGAGACGATCGCGGGCGACGACCCATCCCATCGCCCGGTAGGCGTCTTCTTCGCTTTCGGCGAAGATGTGGGGCACGCCCCGGTCGTCGACCACGACTTGGACGGCCTCACCCAGACCGGGGAGCTCGGCGTGGACCGCGGCGGCGAGCGCCGCGCCGCGGGCGACGCCCCAGACCCCGTGAACAGGGTCGAGAAAGGGTCCCAGGCGCGGCAGCGGCCCCAGGCGGGCGACACTGGCCAGGATGGCAGTCGCCAGCAGGACCGCGGCGGCGCCGCGGTGAAGCCATCGGCGCATGGTCGCGCCGAAGATGCGCTCTCCCTGCGAGCGGAACAAGCCTCGACGCTTCCGCCGGCGGACCGAGGCGCGATGACCGGCAATGCAGAGCGTGGCCAAGGAGGCCATGCTCCTCATAGATTTCACCCTGTGCGGCCCTCCCAGAACCCCGATTCAGCGGAGCGAGACGCCTCGATGGTACTTCGCGGACATCTCAGGTGACCGGTCCCCGCATCCGGGGCGCCGCCGGACGGGGCGCCAGAGGCCCGGAGCCGGACAAGAAGCGGGTGTCCCTGCGCAATGTCTGGCAGGAATCCCGGGATCTGATTCGGCGTTACCGCCGCCGGCTGGCACTCGGGATGGCGCTCATGCTGATCAGCCGGCTCGCGGGGCTGGTGATGCCGGCCAGCTCCAAGTTTCTGGTCGACGATGTTCTTATCGGGCAGCGCTTCGATTTGCTCCTGCCGCTCGCCGGCGCGGTCCTGCTCGCCACCATCGTACAGGCCTCGACCGGATTCGCGCTCTCGCAGGTTCTCGGCGTCGCGGCCCAGCGCGCGGTCACCGAGATGCGGCGCCGGGTCGAGGCGCACGTGCTCCGTCTTCCTGTCCATCGCTTCGATTCGACGCAGACGGGCATCCTGATTGCCCGCATCATGAGCGACGCCGAGGGGATCCGGAACCTGGTGGGGACCGGTCTGGCGCAACTGGTCGGGGGCCTGGTCACAGCCGCGATCGCCCTCGTGGTGCTGTTCGTGCTCAACTGGCACCTCACCGCCGTGACCATCCTCTTTCTGGCGATCTTCGGCGGGGGCATGGCCTTCGCCTTCACCAAGCTTCGTCCGATTTTCCGGGAACGAAGCAAGATCCACGCGGGCGTCACCGGCCGCCTGGCGGAGTCGCTGGGCGGAATCCGGATCGTCAAGTCGTATGTGGCGGAGCGCCGCGAGGATTTGGTCTTCACCCGCGGGGTCCACCGGCTGTTCCGCAACATCGCGACGACGATCACCGGGATCTCGGCCCTCGGCGCCCTGACAACGGTCGTCGTCGGGGCCATCGGCGGCCTGATGATGGTCATGGGCGGTCGGGCCGTGATCGCCGGGACCATGACCCCAGGCGACCTGGCGATGTACGTCCTGTTCACCGGCATGGTGGCCGCCCCGCTGGTGCAAATCGCGTCGATCGGGACCCAGATCACCGAGGCCTTTGCCGGCCTGGACCGAATCCGCGAGATCATGGCGCAGGACACCGAGGAGGACGAGGATCCCAGCCGGGAGCCTGTCCCCCCGATCAAGGGAGAGGTGAGCTTCGAGGAAGTGCGTTTCGCCTACGTCGAGGGCATCGACGTCCTTCGCCAGATCTCCTTCCGCGCCCCGCCCGGCACCACGACGGCGTTGGTCGGCTCGTCCGGATCGGGCAAAAGCACGCTGATGAGTCTGGTCATGGCGTTCAACCGGCCCAGCGCGGGTCGAGTCCTGATCGACGGCCATGATCTGGCCCGGTTCCGGCTGCGGGAGTATCGCGCCCAGCTCGGGATCGTGCTGCAGGACAACTTCCTGTTCGACGGAACCGTTGCGGACAACATCCGTTTCTCCCGGCCCGACGCCTCCCTGGACGAGGTTCACGAGGTCAGCCGGATTGCCCACTGCCACGAGTTCATCGAGGAGTTTCCCGACGGATACGACACCGTGGTGGGAGAGCGCGGCGTCAAGCTGTCGGGCGGCCAGCGCCAGCGGGTTGCCATTGCCCGGGCGATCCTGGCGGACCCGGCCATCCTGCTGTTGGATGAAGCCACCTCGAGCCTCGACAGCGAAAGCGAAGCCCTGATCCAGGACGGGCTTCGCTCCCTGCGGCGCGGCCGCACCACGTTCGTGATCGCGCATCGGCTCTCCACCATCATGAGCGCGGATCAGATTCTGGTGCTGGAGGAAGGCGAGATCGTGGAACGGGGGACCCACTCCGAGCTGCTGGCGCTGGGCGGGCGCTACCGGCAGCTCTACAACAAGCAGTTCCGCCTCGAGACCGACCGCTTTATCAACCCGGGCGAGGACTTCACGCCGGAGCTGCCGGGGGTGGAGTTAGGGCGATAGAGGGCGATGCAGGACGATGCAGGGCGGTCGCCCCACCGGCCGTCTACCGCCGTACAACCACCGAATATTCCCCCGGCTCGACCAGCGCGAACGTCGTGCCCAGCGCCGCCTGCTCGACCTGCACGGTGTACGTCTCCGCCAGGTCGAGGTCGGGAATCCGCAGGCGGAGGATGTCCCCCGAGGTGATGCTCCCCGTCAGGACCACTCGGGTGGCCCCGGTGCCCAGGGGCGCGGAACCCGCCCGCAGACCGCCCAGCGCGGCGATTTCTTCCACCGGCCCGACCACCCGGAGCAGCAGCGCGCCGGTTTCGGTCCGGCTGGTCGTGAGCGCGAGGGTGATGTCGCCGGCCTGGGGTCCGACCTTCTTGTCCACCTCTCCGCAGGCGGCGCCACCGAGTGCGACGAGCAGACCGGCCACGATCCAGCGTCTCATGGCGACCCCCGCAGCTTCCCAAGCCGGCTCAGCAGCGCCGGGCTCGGCGCGATACCCTGCCGGCGCAGATAGGCCAGGTAGTCGCCGACGTCGTAGCTGCCGTTCTGGTTGCCGAAGGTGTCGAGGAAGGCGCGTTCGTCGGCGGTGAGCGACGGTGTCCCCAGAAGGTCGAGGGTCGCGGCGCTTTCGTCAATTACGATCTCGGCCACGAAGACGGCCTGGAGGTCGTAGGCCCGCACCACGCTCAGCTGGAGCACCGGGTTGGTCGAGGCGGTATCGCCCGCCCAGCCGGTAAAGAGCACGCCGGGAGGAGGAGCGGCCGTGAGCGTGATCTGCGCGCCCTGGGGGAAGAACACCCCCGCCCCGACATCGCCGTTGGGGCTCGCCGAAACGCCTCCGGTTCCGAGCACGGTCACCAGCACCCGGTGTTCTGCGGCGAGCGAGGCGATCAGGGTATCGGGTATCGGCCCGCTTACCACGGTTTGCGAGGCTGGCCCGCCGTTGCTCCAGCTAAGGAAGGTCGCCCGTGACCGGCCATCCGGAGAAGTCTGCGGACTGGGCACGTCGAGCGCCACCGGCTCACCCTCGGGGAGCACGTCGTTGAAGCGGCTCAGTTCGACGTCGTTGACGCGGATACGCCCCGTCGGGGGATCGGCGGTGAACAACGAGGGACCGCGCCGCAGAAACCGGAACCGCATCGCCTGGTCCGGCAGTTGCTCGATCTGGTCGACGATGAACCCGACGAAGGCGTTGAGGTTCGTCCGCGCCGCGGGGATGGAGGAAAACGTGTACCGGCTGTTGTCGGTCGATCCCGGATAGGAATCGCCGATGTCTCCTCGATTCAGGCTCCCGGGCGTGCGGAGCTGGTTGAGCCCGTCGGCCTGGATCAACGACACGCCCTGCCTGGAACCCGTGTTGACGCGATTGGCCCCCCGGCCCTGGGCAATTCGAGCCTCGTCGATCAGCCAGATGAGCAGTCCCGGCATCTTCCGCGGGTTGTATCCCGGACCCATCTGCGCCGTGTCGCTATGGACCGCCTGCCGGTTCTCGATCAGAACGTGGGTACCTTCTTCGTTGGTTCGCGCGAAGAAGACCGTGTCGCTCAGTTGCCGCGGGCCGGTGGTCACGATCCGGCTGTCCGTCAACTCATCCAGCGCCACCCACCCCACTTCGACCAGACTCCACGCTTCGTAGCTCGACGGGCTGTATGGCCGGGCGTGATTGCCGCTCCCCATCAGGCCCCAGTGCCCGATACCCTGGGTGCGAGAGGAGGGGTCCGTGTCGTACAGGTCGGGCAACCCGAACGCATGACCGGTCTCGTGGGCCACCGTTCCCATGGCCATGATGTTGTTGGGGTCGCATCCCGAAAACCCGCCAAGCTGGGACTGGATGATGTAGTCATTGACGACCAGGAACTGGCCCGGGATCGGCTGGCCCTGGGCGTTGCGCCGAGGGGTCCCGGTGACGTAGGGGCTCCCGGCGTTCAGCGCGCTCAGGACCCAGCGATGCGCCCAGATCCCGGGGGTGCCGCAGGAGCCGTCCGGGGTCGGTTGAAGAAAGGAGACGAAGTCCACCACCCCGTCGTCATCGCCTGAATTGGGCAGACCGTCGGGGCCGTCGTTGTCAAACCGGTTCCAGACCGTGTCCGCGCCGGGCCGGTTGGAGATGGAATCGAGGGTGGAGAGCAGCAGACGGGCCAGCCGCTGAAAGCCGTTCGGGCAGGGGACCAGGACGCCGATGCCGTTGCAGCCGTCCTGGTAGTACGCCGCGGTGGTGTCGACCCGGACGACGTCGAAAACCCGACCGTCCAGCTGAATCAGGCCGTTGGAAAGCTCTTCATAGAAGGTCTTCAGCGTGTAGGCCCGGCCCAGCGCGGCCGGATCGGGGCTGAACAGGACGTCCGCGAAACTCTGGCGCGGGTAGGCCACCGCCACGTCGGAGTAGGCGATCAGGATGTTGGGGACGTAGAAGGAACCCGTGATCGCCTGAGCCATCACCGGCGCGTCGGGGCCCCCCGGCGCCCGGAGCAGTCCGGCTTGCGCCATCGGGGCGTTCAGCGCCGCGAAATCCCGGGACTGGAGCAGGGCCTGACGCCGCGCCCGGACCTCCGCCGCGCGCCGCCGCCAGGCGCCGTCGGGACGGAAGTCGAGTCCATCCACCTCGAAACGCCCGAGCTCGCCGCGGACCTGCCCGGCCAGCCCTCCCGGGACCGACAGGCCGATCGCGAGCCCCAGGAGGGTCACCCACCATGGGCGAGGAGCGTTTACGATGCGTGGAAAGGCCATCCGACCTCGTGGGACGCGGCGCCTGTTGGCATCAGCACAGATTGGCTTCCGGGGTTACCACCAATTATAGAGCAAAGGCCCGCGACCGTAGCGTGCTCTGAAATAGGTCACCGCTTGAATCCGGAACCCTCGGGGATTAAGATAAGCCGTTGCGTGACATAGCCGTGACACAATTTCCGCCCGGAGCCCGGAGCGACCGTGCCCAATAGTGTTGCAGCCGCGGTCCCCATCCTCGACAAGTGCGCGCAGTTCACCCGGGCCGATGAGGTCAAGGCCCAGGGCCTTTATCCGTACTTCAAGCCGATCTCGGAATCCGAAGACACCATCGTCGTCATCGAGGGGCAGCGCCGCATCATGCTGGGGTCCAACAACTACCTCGGCCTGACCCACCATCCCAAAGTCCTCGAGGCCGCCTCGCGCGCCCTGCACCGGTACGGCTCGGGATGCACCGGGAGCCGTTTCCTGAACGGCTCGCTCGACCTTCACGTGCAGTTGGAAGCCGCCCTGGCCGAGTTTGTGGGCAAGGACGACTGCATCGTGTTCTCCACCGGGTACGGCGCCAACCTGGGGCTGATCTCGGGTCTGGTGGGCCGCGGAGACAGGGTCTTTCTCGACAAGCTCGATCACGCCTGCATCGTCGACGGGGCCAAGCTCTCCTTCGGCGAGACCGAGCGGTTCGGGCACGGCAATCTGGCCTCGCTCGAACGCCAGTTGCAGCGGACCGAATCGGCCCGCGGCAAGCTGGTGGTCGTCGATGGCGTGTATTCGATGGAAGGCGACCTGGCCGATGTCCCGGGCCTGATCCGGCTCTGCCGGAAGTACGGCGCCGCGCTCGCCGTGGACGACGCGCACGCCCTGGGCGTCCTGGGCCCCCGCGGCGAGGGGACCGGGGCGCATTTCGGGGTCCAGGATGAGGTCGACATCATCGCCGGCACCTTTTCCAAGTCCCTGGCCTCGGTCGGCGGCTTCATTGCGGCGAGCGAGCGCGTCATCAATTATCTACGCCACCACAGCCGGCCCTTCATCTTCACGGCGGCGCTTCCGCCGGCCAACACGGCGGGGGTGCTTGCGGCGCTGGAGGTGATGAAGGCGGAGCCGGAGCGGCGGGACAGCCTCTGGCGCAACGCCCGCCGACTCCAGACCGGGCTGCGGGGGCTGGGCTTCGATATCGGACCCACCGAAACGCCGATCGTGCCGGTGCTGGTGGGGCCGCTCGACCGCACCATGGTCATGTGGCGGCGGATGTTCGACGCCGGAGTCTTCACCAACCCCGTCGTGCCGCCGGCCGTTCCGCCCTCGCAATGCCGGCTGCGCACCAGCGTGATGGCCACGCACACCGACGAACAGATCGACTTCTGTATCGAGGCGTTCGCCCGCATCGGCAAGGAGCTGGGGGCGATCTGACCGCGCCGGACGTCGGACCGGTCCGGACCGCGGCGGACCTCCGACATTTCATCGACCTTCCCTATCGGCTCCATGCGCGGGACCCCATGTGGGTCCCGCCCTTGCGTCGGGACGTACGCGCGCTGCTGGATCGTCGCCGCAATCCGTTCTTCGACCACGGCGAAGCCGAGTACCTCCTCGCGCGCCGCGAAGGACGGGTGGTAGGCCGCATCGCGGCGATCCGCAACGCGCTGCACAATCAGACCCACACCGACCGGGTCGGCTTCTTCGGATTCTTCGAGTCCGAGCCGGCGCCGTCGACGGCGGGGGCCCTCCTCCAGGCCGCGAGCCAATGGCTCCGGGAACGCGGCCTTGATACCATGCGGGGGCCGGCATCGTTCTCCACCAACGATGAGTGCGGCCTCCTGGTCGATGGGTTCGATACCCCGAACACGATCATGATGCCTCACAACCCGGCGAGCTACGAGGCGTTGCTGCTCGGGGCCGGGCTGGCACCGGCCAGGGACCTCTGGGCTTATCAGTGCGGATCCGTCGAGTATCCGACGCCCGTGCCCGAGCGCCTGAGCCGCGCGACCAGCCTTGTCCGGGAGCGGCTGGGTCTGACGCTCCGGCCGCTTCGGCTCGCGGATTTCCCGGCCGAGGTCGATCTCATCAAGCGGCTCTACAACCGCTGCTGGGAGCGGAACTGGGGCTTTGTTCCCATGACGGACCGCGAAATCGAGCATCTGGCGGCACAGTTCCGTCCCGTGGTGGTCCCCGAACTGGTTCCCATCGTCGAGCGCGCGGGGGAGCCCGTCGCGTTCGGCCTGGCCCTCCCGGATCTCCACGAGGTGCTGCGCCACAACCGCTCGGGCAGGATGTTCCCGGCCGCGCTCCGGCTGCTCTGGGCCCTCAAGGCCAAACGCCTGCGCCGGCTTCGGATCCTTCTGCTCGGGGTCGTCCCGGAGCTTCGGGGCAAGGGCATCGATGCCCTGCTCTATCACCACATCTGGACCGCGGGTGGCGCGCGCAACATTACGTGGGGCGAGGCGGGCTGGATTCTGGAAGACAACCCGGTGATGAATGCGGCGCTCGAGAAGATGGGGTTCCGGCGCTACAAGACCTACCGGCTCTACGAGCTGGCCTTGTGAGGGCGCTCGTTACGGGGGCGACCGGCTTTGTGGGGTCCCATCTGGTCGAGGCGCTGCTGGAAGCCGGTCATGAGGTGCGGGCCCTGGCGCGTTCGCCGGAACGCGCGGCCGGGCTTGCGTTCCGTGACCGGGTGGCATGGATCGTGGGCACACTCGAGGATCCCAATGCCCTGCGCGCCGCCGTGGAGCGGGTCGACGTGGTGTTTCATGTCGCCGGCCTGATCGCCGCCCGCAGCGCCCTCGAGTTTCGCGCGGTCAACCGGGATGGTACGGAACGCCTGCTGCATGCGATGGAGAGCACCCAGGGGCGGTTCGTGCTGGTCTCGTCCCTGGCCGCGGCGGGGCCCAGCGTGCCTGGGCGCCCCCGGGCGGCGTCGGAACCTCCACTCCCAGTCACCCGGTACGGTCAGAGCAAGCTCGAGGCTGAAGAGGTGGTGCGCGCCGCCGGGGTCCCCTGGACCATCGTACGGCCTCCGACCGTCTATGGGCCACGGGACCGTGAGATGTTCCGGCTCTTCCGCGCCGCATCGCTCGGATTCGCGCCCGTCTTCGGCAGCGGCTCACAGGAGTTGTCGCTGGTGTACGGGCCCGACCTTGCGCAGGCGCTCCTCGCGATCGCCAGCTCCCCAACCACGGTGGGCGACACCTTCTATCCCGCCCATTCGGAAATCGTCAGGACCGCGGACCTGGTCCGCCGGATCGGACAGGCACTGGGGAAGCACGTCCGCATCATCCCGATTCCCGGGGCGCTGGCCCGGGGCGCGCTGCACCTGACGGGGGCGCTCGCCCGCCTGGCGGACCGGCCGACCCTGCTCACTCCCGACAAGGCCAACGAGTTTTTGCAACCGGCCTGGGTCTGCGACCCTGCGCCTCTGACCGCCGCCACCGGCTGGACGGCGAGCCACGACCTGGATGCGGGCGCGCGCGCCTCCGTCTCCTGGTACCGGGAGCACCGGTGGTTGCGCTAGCCGCGAGATCGTTGCGCCTGGTCGACCGGCTGCTCCTGGCCTACCTGGCCCTCGCGGGAATCATCGCCGCTTTCCGCATCCCGAGCCGCCCGCGCGCGGCCTGGGCGCTGGTCGTTTACGCGCTGGTCGCCGCGCTGATCCTGCTGCTCGGTGACGACCGGGTCGGGCGGGTGGGCCGGACCTTGCGCGAGATCTACCCGATCGCCCTGTTGCCGATCCTCTACGCATCGCTCGACCTGGTCAACGGCTTCGATATCCGCGTCTGGGATCCCGTGGTGCGGGGCTGGGAGGAACTCCTGTTCGGAGGGCAGATCAGCCGTTCCTGGTGGCAGGAACGGCCCAGCGCCTTCTGGTCCACCTTGCTCCACGCCGCGTACTTCGCCTACTACCTCATCGTGCCGCTTCCGGTCGTGTGGTTCCTGCTGACCGGCCGCCTGGAGCGAGCGCGGGAAACCGTCACCCTGATCCTGGCGACCTTCCTGCTTTGTTATTTGTGCTTTCAGTTGTTCCCCGTGGCGGGCCCCTACTACGAATTCCCTCGTCCGTCGGGCGAATTCATGGCCAACTGGGCCGCGCGGCTGGTGTACGGAACCCTCGACCAGGGAAGCTCATACGGGGCGGCCTTTCCCTCCTCCCACGTCGCGGCGACCATCGCGGCCAGCATCGGGGCCTGGCGCGGCAGTGCCAGATTCGGGCTGGCGCTGGCTGTCCCGACGGGGCTTCTGGCCGTCGGCGTCGTGTACTGCCAGATGCACTATGCGGTGGATGCCGTGGCGGGCGCCGCCGTGGCCCTGGCCGTGGCCGCGGTGGGGCTCAGGCGCGGCCGCACCGAGGCTCACGAGTCGGGGAGGGTGCCGGGAAGAGTGAGGGACGGACCCACGGCGACGCAGCAGGCCGAGGGCTGAAGAGCCGAACCCAGAGGGCTGAAAAGGCGAACGGGGTGCCGTACGGCACCCCGTTGGCTGAAACGATCGTCCTGCATCGCCCTCTACTGGACCGTAATCACCCCCACCATGCTGTTCGCCAGGTGCGGCAAGCAATAAAACCTGTACGCGCCGACCGGGACGTTGCCGAAGGTCACGGTGAATACCGCCATGGGGTCGACCAGAAGGCCCCCACCAAGCGGGCCCAGGTCCTGGTTCGGCATTCCGGCAGCGAGCGGCTCCAATGCCCCGGCGGGAATGCTGTCCGCCCAGAACGAGACGTTATGAGGCCCGCCCGATACGTTGTGGAAATTGACCCTGTCCCCGACCGAGATGGTCAGCTGCGCGGGCACGTACAGGTATGCGGTGCCTTCCAGAACCATGTTGACATCATGGGTCGCCCCACCGGCCGTCGGCGCGGCGGGCGGCGCGCCGGGCGGCGCCGCGGCGTCTCCGGATTGCTCGCCACCGCCACCACACGCGGCCAACATCGACACTCCGACCAGCATCGCCACCTTGCGCATCGGACGCTGCCTCCCTGAGGAATGAATTCGAGCGCCGCGCCCGGTCCCTGCGACAGGGCGATTCGGCTCGATTGTGAACAGATTCACAATACTAAACAGCAACCGGCTGATTCTCCAGAGCCCAGTGGGGCACTATCTTATGCCCTTCGCATGCCCCCGGCTTCCCCCCCACCTCCGTGCCGTCACCTCGGTCTTCAATGCCGTTCGATCCGGGTGACCATCCGGGTTTCCTCCTCGCTCCGAAACCCCCAGGCGGGGGACCACGAAGCCACCTGGTTGCTCGGTCACACCGAGACCATGACTTTCGGGCGGCTGTGGCGACACAAGGGCGATCTTTTCGCGGAGGCCGTGCTCCACGTTCCCTGCAAATTCCTGGAACTCGAGAATGGCTCGGCCCGGTGCGCGGCTCATGGGTTTCAAGGCCCGACTCCGGCCTCGCGGCGGCGACCCGAGCAGCCGCGCCGGCTGGGTGGTCACCGCTTCCGTTTGGTGGAGCGGGGCGGCATGGTCGAGCGCGAGCTTCCGCCACCACCGACCCCGAAGCGGTCGCTTGCGGTTCTGAACGACAACCCCTGTGCCACCGCCCGCTGCCGCACGAACGACCATCGCCGGGGCGCGGCATGCTGCCGCGACCTGGGCCTGGAGATCATGTGTGACGTTTCCTGGCGGGAGCAAGAGTTGTTGGTCCGCTCCCGCAAGCCGCCCTACCTCTGCAAGGTCGCCCGGGACTCGGAGGAAAGCCTCGAGGCGGAGATCATCTCGGCTTGCGGCTACCTGGACGATGACCGAGTTTCATGCACCCTGCATGGCCGAAAGCGTCCAGACGGCCGCGAGGCCAAGCCGGACCTCTGCCGCCGCTGGCCCAAGCCCACCCAGGACGAGACCCTTCACCCCGGCTGCGTGTTCGCGATCACGCGCTGAGCGGTCCCCGGTGCTGAGTTGTGTATGTTCCTTTCTGTGGCCCGTCCCCAGCGTGAGGGGCTTCACGCGCGGGCCCCGGGGGGGGAATGCGGATGCCGGACGAAATCGAGCGGCTCTACCACGCGATGTACCCCTCGGTCGTACGGTTCCTGTACCGCAAGGTCTGGGACCCCGACCGAGCCGAGGACCTCGCCCAGGAGGTCTTCATTCGCGCCATGGCCCACCGGCCCGAAAAACCACGGGCGTGGATTTTTGCCGTGGCGGCCAACCTTGCCCGGGACGAGGCGCGGGCGGCGGTCCGGCGGAAGAAGCACCTCACCCTGCTTACCAACGATCCGGTCGCGGTTTCCAAGCCCGACATCTCGCCGCACGAGGCGGTCGAGCGGGACGAGCAGCTCACCCAGGTTCAGGAGGCCCTCGACGCGCTGAGCGAGCGCGATCGTGAGGTCCTGCTCCTCTGGGACGCGGGAATGAGCTATGTGGAGATCGCGCAGCAGACTGGGTTGGCCGTCGGCGCGGTCGGGACGACCCTGGCGCGGGCGCGCCGTCGTCTGGTTGAGGCCTATGACAAGAATGAGGCGGAGCACCGTGCGGCACGTTCCTGAAGACGAGCTTCACGCCTATCTGGACCAGGCGCTGAGCCGGTCCCAATGCATCGAAATCGAGACTCACTTGGCAGGCTGTCCGGCGTGCCGTGAGTCGCGGGACACGATCGCAGGTCTACGCGACCGCACCACGGCGATGCTTGACCTCGTGGCACCCAGGAGGTCGCCGCCTCCGCCGTTCGCCACGCTGGCAGCGCGTGCGGCCGCGAGGCCGCGGCGCACCTGGCACCGGCCCGCCATATGGGCGGCCAGCTTTGCCGGGGCATTGCTGGCGGGCTGGAGCATGCGTTCCGTCTTCGACGCGCGCGGTGCGGCTGCTTCGCCGGCGCTGCTGACGGCCGACCCGATCGAGGTGCCGGTGCCCTCCACCATCGTGGCCACCGGCGACACCGGCGCTGCTTCCCATACCCTGGCTCTCACGCCGGCCCCCTCGACCTCGCTGGAACTCCGCTCCCGTGGCCCCTCCGCGGGGGATATGGAGATCCGGCAGGCCGTTGGGGCCGACCCCGCCCCACCGCTCCAGGTCAGCCCGCCGGAAACCGCCGTCGTGCCCACCGCTCTCTCCCTGGACAGCCGGTGGACCTCGGTGACCCTGGTGGAAGCCGAGCAGGCCACCAGCGGGCTGGTGCCGCTGATTCCCGATCTTCCAGTCGTGGAGATCCAGATGCGTCCGGGCGGGGCGCAGGAGCGCCCACTGCTGGTGGTGACGCAGCGGCATGGGAGCGGGGTGCTGGTGCACACCGTCGAAGGGCCGGTCGAGGAGGTCGCGGGCGTCGTGGGCGCCCAACTGGGTCCGAACGTCCGGCTCGGTTCCAGCGACGTGCAGCGCTCCACCCCGGACTATGTGGAGGCGGGGCCCTCGTTCAGCCGGACTCAGCGGGTCCTGGTGCTGGTTGCGCGGCTGCCGGCGGATACGCTCAACCAGCTTGCCGGCAGCGTGGTGCTGCGGTAGGCCTGAGGGGCTTGCGGGTTCCCGCGGGTCTCGCCTAGTTGTCCTTCTCCCGTTCGATCGTTTCCTCGCTGATGTAGTCCTTCGCCGCCTCGTCGTGTTCGAACTCGTGGGTCTCCTCCAGATGGTGGACCTCCCGCGAGAGGGCGACCTCGGCGAGCCGGGGCGAGAGCATCGGGAAAGTCCGCGCAAAGATGCCGTAGGAGAGCAGGAACAGGCCTCCCAGCAACAAGGTCGCCGCCAGTTCCGGCAGCCCGAACACCGGCCCATGCGCGGCGCTGATCGACGGCAGCACAAGCAGATAGCGCTCGATCCAGAGGGTGAGCAGGCTGATCCCGGCAAAGAGGCCGAGCGTCAGGCGCCCCTTCTTGGGCGCCACCCCGATCAGCCCCCAGAACGGGATCAGAAACATGCCGAGAAACACCCAGGCACCCACCGGGCGCCAGGGCCCCCAGAGTCGAGCGAAAAGAAAGCCCGTCTCCTCAGGGAGGTTGCCGTACCAGATGACGAGGTACTGGGCCCACATCAAGTAGGTCCAGAACACGGTGAAGCCGAAGATCAGTTTGCCGAGATCGTGACGCTGCTTCGGGCTGATCAGATCGGCGACTCCCAGCTGGCCCTCGCCGTACAGCATGGTCAGCACGAGCAGCGTATGGGCGCCCAGAAAGGCGCCCATGAAGAAGAACCCGCCGAGCAGGTTCGAAAACCAGTGCGGCTGGAGCGCCATCACCATGTCGAACGCGATCAGCGTGAAAACGATGGCGTAGAGAACGAGGTACCCCGCGGCGAGCCGGTTGATGCGGCCATGCTGCCGGTCCCTGGCGACCGGCGACCCGTCAAACCCGGCGATCCATCGGTCATAGAGCGCCGCGCGTCCGGGATCGGCGTGGCCGCGCACCAGGGAGAGGTCGGGAATCAGATCCGCCTTGACCAGGGCCCAACCCACCGCGAAGAGGGCCGTCAGTCCGATCAGCAACCGGCCCGCCATGAAGCCGTGCCCCAGCCAGAGGGCCTTGCCGGGCGGCAGCGAGTGCAGCTGCTCCTGCATGTGGCCGTAGATCGGCTCATAGCCAAGGGTCAGAATCAGCACCAGGCCGAGCAGGGAGGCCGGAATGAACCCCGCCGTCGCGGCCGCGAACCGGAGCACCATCCCGGACCACTTGGCGTTGGCGATCTTGTGTACCGCCATCAACGCCACACTGCCGCCCGCGAGGCTGGTGAAGAACAGCCAGTTCCAGTGGAACGCGTGCCAGGCCCGATCCCGACCCTCGCCGAGCAGTGGGAGGACAAACAGCACCAGACCGATGACGGTGAACAGGGTTCCCGTCCGCACGAACCCGCGATACCCGCCCGCGAGCGCGTGGGTCGCCAGGCGCTCGCGAAGCGCCAGATCCGCGCTCACCGCCCGCCCCCGGCCGCACCGGCCTGAAGCCTGCGGACGTAATGCACGACCGCCCAGCGCCGCTCCGGGTCATGGATCTTGTCGCCGTAGCGCCACATGACCCCGCGCCCGTAGCGGATGACGCTGTAGATATGGCCGTCGCTGAGGGCCCGGGCCCGGTCGCTGAGCAGCGAGGGCGCGGCCATCCGGCGCCCGACCAGCCCGTCTCCGGCGCCGGTGACGCCGTGGCACGGCGCACAGAAGGTCCGGTAGGCCGTGTCCCCCAGCGCCAGGACGGCCGCAGGGTCGGTCGGATTCACCAACCCGTCGGCGATGCTGTACTCGCCCCGGCGGGTCCAGGCCTCGCTCCAGTCCCCCTCCGCCCCGGTGATCGGTACTGTGCCCGGCACCGACCGGCGCGGGATGTCAGACCGCTCGTACGGATGAAAGGCAGGGGAGCGGATCATGTGGTCGAACCAGGGGATGAGATACCAAAGCTGGTCGGGCGAGGGCACCTTGTCGTAATACCAGTGACAGCCGGCGCCGAACAGCGTCAGGGCGGCAAGGGCGCCACGCAGGCTAGGCCTCATGCGTCACCTCGACGGCGCCCGCGGCGGTGAGCACGTGCTGCACACCCGCCACGGCGCCCGGTCCGCAGGGCACGAAAACGCCGATCCGGTCGTCGGTGAAGCGGGGATGGAAGGGCCGCTTCCTCAGCCCGCGTCGCGCCGAGAGGACGATCATGCCCGCGACCGTGCTCAGGGCGCCCAACAGGATCGTGAGCTCGAACATGATGACGACATAGGGCGGGAGGGCCGCGATCGGCTTGCCCCCGACCAGCAGCGGCCAATCGTAAGACATCCATCTCGTCATGAAGTAGCCCGCCGCGCACCCGGACAGGCCCCCGACCAGGGTAAAGAGGCGAACCCAACTGCCGGTATGGCCCAGCGCCTCTTCGATCTCATGATTCGGCGCCGCCGAATACACAGTCAGGTCGGCGTGGCCCTGGCGCTTGAGGGCGCGGATGGCCTGCGTCGCGCCGTCCACATGCTCAAACGCGGCCAGCACTCCGGGCACCGGCGTCGCCGCCATCAGCCCCCTCCGCGCTTCCGACGCGGGTAGGGAATCATCTCCTTGATTTCCTGGATCGCGACGATCGGGAAGGTGCGGGCGAAGAGCAGAAAGTACATCAGGAACCATCCAAACGACCCCATCAGGATGCCCCAATCCGCCCAGGTCGGATTGGCCTGGCCCCAGGCGTAGGGCACGAAGTCGTTGGAGAGGGACGAGGCGATGATCACGTAGCGCTCGAACCACATCCCGATATTGATGAAGATCGAGATGACGAACAACGCCGTCAGGTTGGTGCGGATCTTCCGGAACCAGAGCAGCTGGGAAACGAACGCGTTGCAGATGATCATGCTCCATCCGGCCCACCACTGGGGACCGAAGGCCCGGCGCCAGAAGGCGGTCTGCTCAAACGTGTTCCCGCTGTACCAACCGACGAAGTATTCCATCAGGTAGGCGTAGAACAGGATCGATCCGGTCAGCAGGGTGAGCTTGGCCAGATTGTCGAAGTGGTACTCCGTGATCATGTGCTCGACCCGGAGCACCCGCCGGAGCGGGATCAGCAGGGTAAGCACCATCCCGATCCCGGAGTAGATCGCCCCGGCCACGAAGTAGGGCGCGAAGATCGTCCCGTGCCACCCCGGCACGATGCCCATGGCGAAGTCCCAGGACACGACCGAGTGGACCGAGAGCACCAGTGGGGTGGCAAGCGCGGCAAGGTAGAGATAGCCCCGGGTGTAATGCCGCCACTGGGTGTCCGAGCCGGTCCAGCCCATCGCCGCCATCCCGTAGAGCTTCTTGCGCCAGCCGCTCACCCGGTCCCGGATCGCGGCGTTGTCCGGGACCAGCCCAACCACAAGGAACGTGGCCGAGACCGTGAAATAAGTCGTGATGGCGAAGACGTCCCACAGTAACGGCGACTTGAAGTTGGGCCACAGATACCGCTGGTTCGGGTAGGGGATCAGCCAGTAGAAGACCCATTGCCTCCCGATGTGGATGATCGGGAACAGGGCCGCGGTCATGACGGCGAATACCGTCATGGCCTCGGTGGAACGGTAGACGGCGGTGCGCCAGGGCGAGCGAAACAGGAACAGGATCGCCGAGATCAGGGTCCCGGCGTGGCCGATGCCGATCCAGAACACGAAGGTGGTGATGTAGACCAGCCACATCACCGGCGGCACGTACCCCGCCAGCCCCATGCCTTCCTTGAGCAGCAGCACGAAGGTCACCAGGCCGACCAGGAACATCGCGACCGCCCCGAACAGGGCGAGGTAGTACCAGCGACTCGGCGTGGTGAGGGTGGCGGCGACGTCGCGGGTGACGTCGGCGTGGGTCTGGGTGATGACGGGCCGCTGGGCGACGGCGGTCATCGGATCAGGCCTCCACCGGACGAACCACCTTCGCCAGATAGGTTACCGCGGGTCGGACGTTCAGGTCCTCCAGCACGTGGTAACCCCGGTGGTCGTCCTGCCGGCGCGCCACCCGGCTGTCGGGGTCCTTCACATTGCCGAAGACCAGCGCGCCGGAGGGACAGGCCTGGGCGCAGGCCGTCACCACATCGCCGTCAGCGAGCTGCCGGTCCTCCAGCCGCGCGCGATGCTGCGCCCCCCGAATCCGCTGGACGCAAAAGGTGCACTTCTCCATCACACCCCGGGCGCGGACCGTCACCTCGGGGTTGAGCTGGAGGCTCATCGGCTCGGGGAAGGCCCGCCTGGCATAGGCGTACCAGTTGAAATACCGGACTTTGTAGGGACAGTTGTTGCTGCAGTACCGGGTGCCCACGCAGCGGTTGTAGACCTGGCCGTTGAGGCCGTCGGGGGTGTGGTAGGCCGCATAGACCGGACAGACCGGCTCGCAGGGCGCGTTGGCGCAGTGCTGGCACATGACCGGAATGAACCGGGCGTCCGCCGCCGCGGCATGGTCCCCATCGTGCCCGCCGTCCTCCCAGTACCGCTCGATGCGCATCCAGCTCATTTCGCGCCCGCGCACCACTTCCTGTTCGCCGACCCAGGGAATGTTGTTCTCCGCGTAGCAGGCGGTCACGCACGCGGAACACCCCGTGCAGCGTGACAGGTCCACGGCCAGCCCCCATTGGGGATGGTCCTGGGCGTAGGCGCCGTGGCGGATGGCCTCCTGCTGCGCCGCCTCCCAACCCTGGATCGCCTCCAGCTCGCGTTGGGTGTTGATCTCGTGGTGCGGATGACCCTGCGCGGCGTAGGACTCCGACACCGTGAGACCCTGCCGGGCGTGAGCCAGGGGGATGGCTTCCGAAATCCCTCGGCCAAGCTGGCGCGGATTCCCCTCGGTCTTGGCGAGCCGGGTATACCCCCGGGTCTTGCGCAGGCTGACCCGGGTGGCCACGTAGGGCAGCACCCCGGCGCCCTCGGCGCCACTCAGCAGGTCGAGCGCATTGACCCCTTGCCCCCGCGCAAACTCGCCCAGCTCGGTATGGCCGAGCCCGAGGGGGACCGCCACGACGTCGCGGCGAAGACCCGGGTAGAGGTAGACCGGCGCCTCGATGCGGCCGTGCGGAGAGGTCACTTCGAGGTGCTCGCCCTCGCGAAGGTCGAGGTCGTGCGCCGCGTCGGGGTGGATCTCGATCCACGACTGCCAGGTGATCTTGGTGACGGGATCGGGATTCTCGCGCAGCCAGGGACGGTTCGCCCCCCGGCCGTCATGCAACATCGGGGACGGATAGGGCAGGAGCAGAAACCCGCCGTCGCCCTCGTAGGACGGCAGCGCGGCCGACGCCGTGGCGCCGGGGGCCAGGGTGACGGCGGCGAGGGGTGGCTCCTCGTACACCCCGCCGTGCTGGAGGGCCTCACGCCAGAAGCGGTCGGCGTCGGCCGCGCCGCGTTCCCGCGCAAAGCCGGCCCAGGCATCCTTGAGATGCGCTTCGTAGGACGGCGCGGTGAGACCCGCCAGGGCGCCACCCAGCGTCCGGGCCGTGCGGAGCAGCACGTCGCCCGTCGCCAAGGTATTGAAGACCGGCTCCATCACCGGCTGCATCAGGGAGCGGATCCCGGCTCGGGGACGCAGGTCGTCCCAACGCTCCAGCGCATGGTGCCCGGGCAGCAGCAGGTCGCAAGCGGCAGCGGTTTCGTCCAGGCACTGCGCGGTGGAGACCTTGAAGGGCACTTTGGTCATTGCGGCGAGAAACCCGCTTGCGGCCGGGAGGGCATAGACAGGGTTGGCCTCGTGGACCAGCAGCACCTGCACCTGCCCCGCGTCCATGTCCCGTTGCAGCGCCTGGACGGCGTTGTATCCGCCGCCGGTCTGGAGGGCGGCGCCGAAGCGGATGGTCCGCCCGACATTTCCCGCGACGTAGTTCAGCAGGTTCACCGCGGCGCACGTCTCCGCCGCCGCGCGGTGCTGGGCGCCGATGCCGCCGGCGACGGCCAGGCCGGGGCTGGCCCCGGCGAACTCCCGCGCCAGCCGGCGGATCACTTCGGAGGACAGCCCGCTCGCTTCGGCGGCACGCTCCGGCGTGTGCTCGGCAAGCATCCCGCGCAAGGCGTTGGCGTCCTGGGGCGCACCGGAGCGCTCGGAGAGGATCACATTGGCCATGGCAAGCGCCACCGCCGCCTCGCTTCCGGGCACCGGGGCGTGCCACTCATCGGCATTGAGACCCGTCAGCGAGCGGCGAGCGCCCAGGTAGACGGCCTTGGCCGGCTCCACGCCGCGGGTAAACCCGTGGCTGCGCGCAAAGCCGCCCTGGTATTCGGTCGGCGACAGCCAGGTCTCGAGAAAATCGGCGCCAAAGGAGAGGATGTAGCGCGCGCTGCCGAAATCGAACCCGGGCACTTCATCCCGGCCAAAGACCCGCAGATTTGCCGCGCGGATGGCATCGGCGTCGAACGGTTCCCACCGCACCACGCGGCCTCCCACTCCGGCGGCCCACCCCTCGAGCAGGTCGCTGAACGTGCCGAGCCCGGCGCCGCTCAGGACCGCCACCCGGCCCTGCGCGCTGCGCAGCCGCTCGGCAAGACGGGTCAGCGCGTCATCCCAGCTGATCGCCTCGAGCCGTCCGTCGGCGCCCCGGGCCATGGGGCCGCGCAGCCGGCCGGGATTGTACAGGCCCTGGAGCGCCGCCTGGCCCCGCGCGCACAGGGCGCCCCGGTTGACGGGGTGTTCCGGGTTGCCTTCCAGCTTGATGGCGCGGGCCTCGCGGGTCACCACGTGCAGCCCGCACCCGGCGGCGCATTCGGTGCAGGTGCTGGCGTAGAGGGTCGGCACGCCGGGGACCTGGTGCTCGGACTGAACGAGATACGGAATCAGCTTTTCGACATCGTCCGTCGAGCAGCCGGAGAGCGCGGCGGTGCCCGCCCCGGTCACGCCCACCACCTTGAGGAAGCGGCGGCGGTGCATCCCGCCGACACCCTCGGTGACGGCCGGACCCTTGGGCGGCGGCGGGCGGTCAGCCATGGTTCACGATCCGGGGGCTAGTAGTGACACACCGAGCAGTCTCGGGAGACATTCCGCTCCAGGTGGCAGTCGATGCAGAAGCCCATGTTGTTGACGTTGTTGACCTCCCATACCTGGGGCATGCGGGCGACGTCGCCGTGGCATGCGGCGCATCCGGCCGGGCCGAGGGCCTTGACATGCAGCATGTGGGGAAAGTGGGCGTGGCGGGCAAGCGAATGGACGCGCACCCATTCGAGCCGGGGCGCATCGGCGCTGTCGCGCGAGGCCCAGAACTGCCGGAGCTTCCGCACCTCGGCCCGGCCGCCGCTGTCGGACCCGGCAATCACCAGGTGGCATCCCATGCAGGTCTCCAGCGACGGGATCCCGGGCTCCGAGGATTCGCCGACGGTGTAGTGGCAGTACTGGCAGGCGATCTTGAATTGGCCGGCGTGCACGTCGTGCCGGAACATGATGGGCTGTCGCGGTCCGCGGAGCCCCCCGGAATCCGACGCGCTCAGGCTCACCGCCAGGACGGAATCCGGAGCGATCGGACCCTGTTGCTGCGCGATCGACGGCCGGGTGGCAAGCAGCACCCCACCGCCGATGCACACTCCTCCCAGGGTTCCGAGCACCGCGAAGTGACGCATGCCTGACCTGCTGGAGCCGTGGAAATCGCTGAAACCGCCGCCGGAGGGGACGGCAAGCCGTCAGAAAATATCGAGAGGCTGCACGGAATCAAAGGGGATCTTCCGATCCCCTTCGCTGCTGGTAGCGCACCACCTCCAGGGCGACCGCCCGCAGCAACGTGGCCTCCCGGCCATCGAGGTCCGCCCGGAACAGCACTTCCCGCAACGACCGCATGACCTGCTCCGGCTGGCGGGTCTTGAAGAAGTCCACCGCCCAGAGCGCGGTCTCCCAGTCGGCGAAGAGACGCTCGTGCTGATCGCCGGTGGCGGCATCCGCGCGTCGCCTTGGCGGTTTGAGCCCCTGGGGGGCCTCGTGGCAGGCAAGCCACCATTCGTAGCACTGCACCCCGACGGCGTGCGCCAGGTTCAGCGAGCGATGATCCGGATTGGTGGGGATGGTGACCAGGGCGTGGCAGCGATCCAGCTCGTCGTTGGTCAGGCCCTTGTCCTCCCGGCCCGCGACCAGGGCGACGGGCCCATCCGCGGCCTTGGCGATCAGCTCGGCTGCCGCGGCACGAGGACGCAGGGTGGTGCGCTTGGCCCGGCGCTGGCGGGCCGTCAGCGCGGCCGCCCAGACGCAATCGGCGAGGGCATCGGCGAGGGTATCGACAATGGCCAAGCGGGCCAGCATGTCGCCGGTATTGTGGGCGATGCCCTCGATCCGCCAGGCATCGTATTCTCGCGGGGCCACGAGCCGGACACGCTCCAGCCCGAAATTCTTGGCCACCCGAACGGCTCCCGCGATGTTCACCAGATCCTGGGGTTCCACCAGAATCAGGACAGGCGACGCCGCGCCGCTCACGCCAGGAATTCGGTCGGGTGCCCCCGGGCCTTGAGCGACGCGACCAAGCCTCCCTTGTCGACCGATTTGAGGTAGGCTTCGCGGGACTCGATCTTGCCGGCATCCACCAGTTCGAGCAGCGCGTCGTTGAGGGTCACCATCCCGGCGCGGCGGCTGGTCTGCATGATCGACGGGACCTGGAAGGTCTTCCCCTCCCGGATCAGGTTGGCGATCGCCGGGGTGGCGATCAGCACCTCGCGGGCGGCGGCCCGGCCCCCGCCGATCTGCTTGCACAACACCTGGGCAACCACGCCGCGCAAGGTCTCGGCCAGCATGACCCGGATCTGTGCCTGCTGCTCGTGCGGGAACTGGTCGATGATGCGGTCGAGGGTGCTCGCCGCGGTGGTGGTATGCAAGGTCCCAAACACGAGGTGGCCGGTCTCGGCGGTCTCCAGGGCAATGGAGATGGTCTCCAGATCGCGCAGCTCCCCCACCAGCACCACGTCGGGGTCCTCGCGAAGCGCCGCACGCAACGCGCTGGCGAACGTTCTGGTATGCAGACCCACCTGGCGCTGGGTGATCAGGCCCTTCTTGCCCGCATGCACGAACTCGATCGGGTCCTCGATGGTGATGATGTGGTCGTTCCGGGTTCGATTGACCAGATCGATCATCCCGGCCAGGGTGGTGGACTTGCCGGAGCCCGTCGGGCCGGTGACCAGCACCAGGCCCTTTGACAGATGGCAGAGGTCCTGCACCTCCCGGCTGAGCCCCAACTCGTCCGCGCTCATGATGGCGGCCGGGATGACGCGGAACACCGCGATCGGTCCTCGCCGATCGCGTCCGGCGTTGCAGCGGAAGCGGGCAACCCCTTCGATCTCCCAGGCCCAGTCGGTGTCGGCGGTGTCGCGCCATTCCTGGGCGGTCCGATCGGGCATGATGCTGCGCAGCAGCCGTTCCAGGGAGTCGGGTTCCGACACGGTCTGCTCGATCCGGACCAGGTCCCCGTCGCTGCGGATGACCGGCGGCTCGCCCACCCGCAGATGCAGATCCGAGCCGCCCAACTCGGCGAGCAGGCGGAGCAGTCCTTCCATCTCCTCCCGGGCCGTCTCGAGTTCTTCCGAGGAGAGCTGGGCGGGCCCGCCAGCGGGGCCCGGCGCGTCGGCGCCGCGGCGGAAGCGGAGTACGGCGGCGCTGCCTCCATTCTCGGGCGCCAGCTCGACCTCCACCGGCCCGGCCGGCGCCTGGTAGGTGAAGGAAAGACGGGCGCTCGGCCCGAGGAGCGCCACCATCGCGGCCGGGGCCAACTCCTTGATCAGGGCCTCCACCTGGTTCTGGTCCAGCGTCTCGCGGCTGATGGGGCGGAGAGTTCCGCGCTGCTCCATCTGGACCGGGCGCCCGGCGGCCAGCCGCAGGGAATCGCCCCGGTGGACGGCCATCATTTCCAGGAATCGATCGAGTCGCGGCACCTGGCCCCCTGTATCAGTCGAAAGGACGGGCCAACCGGACGTGCTGCCGGTTGATCAAGCGGGGCCCCGATTCGGTCCGGAGCACGAAGAAAGGCCGCAGCGAGTTGACGTAGTCCAACGGCCGGCTGCGCGGCGCGGGGAGGATGACGTTCGCCTGCCCTTCAAAGCTTTCTCCGCTCACCAACACCACCTCCAGTTGAATCGGGTGCGCGGACGCCTCGATCTCCTCCAGGGCGTCGTCCTCAGGCCACTCACACGTCACGCTTGCCACTTGCGCCCTGGAGAGAAAGCAGACCGTCCCGTCGTCGAAGGTGATGGGGAAGAATCCTTCGTCCCGGTTCAGCATTTCGATCGGCGTCTCCTGCCCAGAGTGGCGCGCCACGGCGGCCTGGAGGTGCAACTGGCCCGGGAGGATCTCACCGTTGGCAAGGGTGACCACCGCGGCGACCCGGGTCGTCGTGGTGGTCCAGTCGTTGCTCATCCCACCAGCTCCAGGCCGGCCAGCCGCTCATGCCGCTTGATGATTTCCACGTGGTCGGCCTCCTCGCCGAGCTCGGCCCGCGCCTCGCCCAGCAGCCGGCCCGCGGTGCCGATCACCGGGTGTTCCAGCCCGAGTCCCGCCATCATGTCGCACGCGATCCGGACGTCCTTGTCGAGCAAGGCCAGGCGAAACGTCCTGGGCCAGGCACGGGTCAGGACCCGTTCCGGTACCAGCCGTTCGCTCACGAACGAGCGCCCGTTGGCGGCATTGATCACCTCCAGCGCCGGCCGCGGGGCGACCCCGGCCCGGGCCAGGCCGGTCAGGGCCTCACCGAGGGCGCACAGGTGCACCGCGATCAGGGCATTGTGGACCGCCTTGAGCGCGTGCCCCGCCCCCACCGGTCCGACGTGGACGATCGTCCGGCCGAACGCCTCCAGCAGAGGCCGGACCCGGCCGACATCGGCGCCCTTTCCGCCGACCATGATGGTGAGGGTTCCGGCCTCCGCGCCTGCGGTGCCGCCGCTGACCGGCGCATCCACGAATCCCACACCACTCCGGCCCAGTCGCGCCGCAATGGCGCGGGAGCCCTCCGGGATTCCGCTGGTGAGATCGACCAGGATCGCGCCGGCCGACAGCCCGGCCTCCATTCCGTCGGGGCCGCGCAGGACTGCTTCAACCTCGGGCGTGTTCGGCAGGCAGGTGAAGACGACGTCGCGCCCTTGCGCCAACTCCCGCGGCGTCTCGACGCGCCGCGCCCCATGCTCCCCCGCGAAGGCCTCGGCTCGGGCCGACGTCCGGTTCCAGACCGCGAGGTCGTGCCGGCGGGCCAGGTGGACCGCGATGGGCCGGCCGATCGCGCCGAGTCCGGCGAACCCGACTCGAAGCCGTTCGGTCATCCCTTCTCGCCGCCGCGCTCGCCGAGCTGGCGGTCGAGCATCATCAGGCCGGAGGGCGTGTCCCCGAACTGGCGCAGCCGCTCGACGATCGCCGTGCTGGTCTTCTCCTCCTCCACCTGCTCGGTCAAGAACCACTGGAGCATCACTTGCGTCGCGTAGTCCTTGTCCTTGCCGGCCCGCTCGTAGAGGGCCTTGAGACCGGATGAGACCTGAGCCTCGTGTCTGGCAGCCGCTTCGAAGACGCCCAGGGGTGTCTTCCAGGCGACTTTGGGTTGCGCGATGGCCCCCAGCTCGACGTGACCCTTGCGATCTTCCAGGTAGCCGAGGATCCGCATGGCGTGGTCCCGCTCCTCCTGGGCCTGGATCCGCATCCACTTTGCAAAGCCGTCCAGGTTGCGCTCGGCGAACCAGCACGACATGGCCAGGTAGAGATAGGCCGCGTAGAACTCCTTGCCAACCTGCTCGTTCAACGCCCTCTGGACGGGCGCGGTGAGTTGCATGGCTGCTCCTCGTGGTAGGGCGGAGACTCCTGTCCAAATGTATCACGCTGGCCCGCCTGCCGGGGACGTGTGCATTTTGGGGCGTGCGCACTCGCCTGACCTGGTTCGGAATCGTGAGCGCCCTCCTGGGCGCCGTGTTGATCCTGTTCGTCGTCGGACCGCTGGCCCGGCTGCTTTGGGAGGCGCCGCCCGCCGACCTGGCGGCCGCGGCCGGCGATGCCGAGATCCGCGCGGCGATCGTGCTGACGGTGCTGACGGCCTCGGCGGCGACGGCCATCGCGCTGGGGCTCGGCGTCCCCCTGGGGTACACCCTGGCCCGGACGTCCTTCCGCGGCAGCCGGCTGCTTCGCGGCATCCTGGACCTTCCGGTGGTCATTCCCCATCCCGTGGCGGGGATCGCCCTTCTCCTGTTTCTGGGTCGCCACTCGGCGGTGGGTGGTTTGCTGGCCGGCGCCGGCCTGGAGGTGGTCAGTCACGCCCCTGGCATCGTGGCCGCCATGCTGTTCGTCTCGCTGCCCCTGGTGGTGAACGGCGCGCGGGAGGCGTTCGCCACGGTCGACCCCAAGCTCGAACGCGTGGCGCGCACGCTGGGTGACTCGGCGTGGATCGCCTTTCGGCGCATCACCCTGCCGCTGGCCGCGCGCGGCATTCTGGCGGGCTCGCTGCTGGCCTGGGGCCGCAGCGTGTCGGAGTTCGGCGCGATCGTCATTCTCACCTATCACCCGAAGGTGGCGAGCGTATTGATCTACGACCGGTTCACCCTTGGCGGGCTGCCCGCGGCCGTCCCCGCGGCGGCGCTGCTGCTGCTGGTGGCCCTGGGCGTCTTTGTCCTGCTGCGCGTGCTCGAGCCGCGCGACCACGGATGATGCGATGATCCGGCTCGAGAGGGTGGAGTTGCAACTTGGCGATTTCGCGCTCCGGGATGTCAGCCTGGAAGTGCCGACCGGCGGGTACGGCCTGGTCATCGGCCCCACCGGCGCCGGCAAGACCACCCTGCTCGAAGCGGTGGCGGGGCACGTCCCGGTCCGCGGCGGCCGGATCCTGCTGGACGGCCAGGATGTCACACAGCACCCGCCGGAACGACGCGGAGTCGGGTTCGTCTATCAGGCGTACCATCTGTTCCCCCACTTCACCGTCCGGGAGAACATCGCCTACGGGCTGGGGCGCGGGGAGAACGGCGAGGCGCCCGCCGCCCGGATCGCGCGGCTGGCAGAGCTGCTGCGTCTGGAACCGCTGCTGGAACGGAGAATCCGGGGCCTGAGCGGAGGTGAACAGCAACGTGTGGCGCTGGCACGGGCCCTGGCCCCACGGCCCAGGATCCTGCTGCTGGATGAGCCGCTGGCGGCGGTCGACCCGGGCCTCCGTCGCTCGCTCCGCCGCGAGCTTCGCCTGCTGCGGGAGGAGGAGGGGGTCACCACTCTGCACGTGACCCACGACATCGAGGACGCCCTCCGCCTGGGGGACTTGCTGGCGGTGCTGGCCGAGGGCAGCATCATCCAGGTCGGGCCGCCCGAAGAGGTGTTTCGCTATCCCAGGACGCCGTTCGTGGCCCAATTCGTGGGATCCGGCACCGTGCTGAAGGGCCAGGTGCATCGGACCGGGCCGGATGAGGGCGAGCCCGCGCGGTTTTCCGGCCGCTTCGAGAGCGGCGGATTCAGCTGCGAGGTGATCGCGGAGCGGGAAGGGGAGATGCATGCCCTGCTGCGTCCGGAAGACATTCTGGTCTCGCGAACCGAGCTGCCCGGCTACCCCCGTAACCGGTTTCCGGCATCGGTGCAGCGGCTGGAGCGGCTGGGACCGATCACGAACGTGCTGCTCGAGATCGCCGGAGTGGGAGTCACGGCCAGCGTCACGACCGCGACGGCGGAGGAGCAAAATCTGCGTCCGGGCGCGCTGGTCAACGCGGGGTTCAAGGCCACGGCGGTTTACCTGCTGTAGTGCGAAGTGCCGAGCCTTATCCCCCTCCTCGCTCGCCCAACAGCCGACCCGGCTTGATGCTGCCGCTGCCGAACCGTTGTTCAATCCGGTCCACCGTTTCCGCGACGCGCCGATCGCGGTCGCTCTCGACCGGCGACTCGGCTGCGAAGAACCCGAGCTGACGGTCCGGGCCGGCGCCCAGCTGGGTGAATGCGACACCCAGCAACCGCACCGGCACGCGGCGCTGGGCGCGGAGCCGTGCGAGGAGCTCCCGCGCGACCGGCAGCACGGCGCGGTCGGTTGAAACCGGATGGGGCAGCGTCCGGGACGCACCGCGGGTCCGGAAGTCGAAGTCGCGAAGCTTGAGACTCACCGTCCGGGCGCGCAGCCCAGCCCGCCGCAGATCGGAGCACACACGGGTGGTCAAGCGCACCAGCTCCGCTTCGATCGCGTCATTCTCCACCAGGTCCTCGCCAAAGGTGTTCTCGCGGCTCACGGATTTGGCGGGTGCGTCCGAGACGACCCGCTCGCCCGCGATCCCGCGAATCCGGTCGTAGAACCAGGCCCCGGTCCGGGCGCCGACCACGCGCTGAAGCTCCTCGCGGTCCAGGCCCAGCGCATCGCGCACGTGGACCAATCCCAGTTTGCGCAGCGTGTCGGCCAACCGCGGTCCCACCCCAGGCAGGGCCGCCAGGTCGAGCTCGGCCACGAACCTTGCCTCCGCGCCGGCGGGGACCACAAAGACCCCGTCGCCACCGGTCTCTGCCCGCGGCTTGGCACGCTCCACCGCGAGCTTGGCCACCAGACGGTTGCTCCCTCCGCCGAACGAAACCGGGAGTCCGGTCCGCTCCAAAACGTCCGCGCGAATCCTGTGGGCGGTCGCCTGGAGCGGCTCGTGCCGGTAGAGGGCCTCGGTGCCCGCCAGGCCGAGGTAGAACTCGTCGATGCTCGCCTGCTCGACCACTGGCGCCCATTCCTCCAGGACGGCCCGGACCTCCCTGCTCTTCCGCCCACAGGCGTGGCGCGGGACCGGGACGAAGACGGCGCCGGGACAGAGCCGCGCCGCCCGGGCGATCGGCATCCCGGAGCGGACACCGTAGACGCGTGCTTCATAGCTCGCGGAGAGGACTACGCCGCGTGATTCCTTGCGCCCGCCCACAATGAGCAGCGCCGCCTTGCCGGCGAATTCCGGATCCTCCAGGCGCGCGACCGCGCAGAACATGGCGTCGCAATCGGCGAGCAGAATGCGAGGCATGGCGGAAACATAGGACGATGCAGGACGATGCAGGGCAAAGCAGGGGGATGGCGGAGGGGTTGACGGGTCGGCGGCAGGCTGTTTAACTTGCTGGTTGGCAAGCAAGCACAAGTGGCGAGGATATGACGAGCATAACCTATTCTGCATCAACAACTTCAGATCGGGAACGAAACGCTGCCAGGAGCCGTGAGGCGATCCTGGACGCCGCCGAGCAGCTCTTTGCCTCGCGGGGCTACCTCGCCACCAGTCTGAATGATGTCGGGCAGCTCGCCGGCCTGTCCCGGGCGACCCCGGGGTACTTCTTCGGCTCCAAGGCCGAGCTCTACCGCGCGGTGTTGGAGCGCAGCTTTGCCGAGGCCCGCCAGGCCGTCATCCGCGGCAAGGACAGGGCGTTGGCGAGCGGAGAGCCGCCTGAGGCGGTGCTCACCGGCGTGATCCGCGACTACTTCGACTTCCTTGCGACCCACCCCCATTTCGTCCGGTTGATGGAGCGCGAGGCGCTCGGCGGCGGGCCGGAATGGGACGGCCCGAGCCCCGCCCTTGCCGCCGGCCAGGAGGCCCTGACCGCGATCGTCCAGGAGCTCGGGCTCGACGGAGGTCGAGCCCGCGAGGCCGCCCATCTCCTGCTCAGCATGGTGGCGCTCTGCTGGTTCCCGCTGATCCATGGCCGAACCCTGCTGCCGACAGTCGGACTCGATCCCGGCGACCCGGGCTATTCCGAAGAGCGCAAACGCCACATCATCGATCTGATCCTGCACGGTGTCGCCGGCCGCTTGACCGCGTCCGGCGCTGTATCCCACCCGCGAGCGTAACCATGACCCCGACCACCCAGACCGTCGCCCCCGCGACGCTGCCCGGCACGACCCCGCCACCACCCGTCTCGGAGGCGGAGGCCCGCGAAGTCGCCGAGGCGGCGCGGGAAGCCGAGTGGAAGGCGCCGAGCTTCGTTCGTGAGCTGTTCGAGGGCTCGTTCCGCCCCGAGCTGATCCACCCCTTCCCCGAACCCGATCCGGCGGACGTGGCGAAGGCGAGACCATTCCTCGACCGCCTCGAGCAGTTCCTCCTTACCGAGGTCGATGGGGACCAGATCGACCGGGACGCGAAGATCCCGCCCGAGGTCGTGGCGGAGCTCAAGGCGATGGGGGCTTTCGGCATCAAGATCGGCGAGGAGTACGGAGGGCTGGGGTTGAGCCAACTGATGTACACCAAAGCCATCGGCATGGTGACCAGCTGGGACGGGAGCATCACGGCGCTGCTCTCGGCCAGCCAATCGATCGGCGTGGCGATCCCGCTCAAGCTCTTCGGCACCGAGGAGCAGAAGCGCAAGTACCTGCCCAAGCTCGCCAAGGGATGGATCTCCGCGTTCGCGCTGACGGAGGCGAACGTCGGTTCGGACCCGGCCGGGCTCACCACAACCGCCACGTTGAGCGAGGACGGGAAGCACTGGATCCTCAACGGGGAGAAGCTCTGGTGCACCAACGGCACCGTGGCCGACGCCATCGTGGTCATGGCCCGCACCGGCCCGAAGGCCATCTCCGCGTTCATCGTGGAGAGCAGCTGGCCCGGGGTCGAGGTCGTGCAGCGCTTGCACTTCCTGGGGCTCAGGGGGATCGAGAACGGCTGGCTTCGGTTCACCGACGTCAAGGTGCCGGCCGAGAACCTGCTCTGGGGCGAAGGGAAGGGCCTCAAGCTCGCCCTGATCACGCTCAACACCGGCCGGCTCACCTTGCCGGCGTCGGCGGTGGCGGGCGCCAAGCGCAGCATCGAGATCGCGCGCAAATGGGCATCGGAGCGGGTACAGTGGGGCCAGCCGGTCGGACGGCACGACGCCGTGGCGCAAATGATCGGGCGGATGGCCGCCGAAACGTTCGCCATGGAGGCCGTGGCGGAACTGGCATCACTGCTGGCGGACCAGGACCGGGACATCCGGCTGGAGGCCGCGCTGGCCAAGCTCTGGAATACCGAGGTGGGCTGGCGCATCGCCGACGATCTGGTCCAGATCCGGGGCGGACGGGGCTACGAGACGGCGGACAGCCTGCGGGCCCGCGGGGAGGAGCCGATCCCGGTGGAGCGGATGCTGCGGGACTCGCGGATCAACCGGATCTTCGAGGGGTCGAGCGAGATCATGCGCCTGTTCATCGCCCGGGAGGCTGTGGACACGCATCTGGACGTGGCGGGGGATCTGATCAATCCCAAGGCCTCCGGCGAGGCGAAGCGCAAGGCCCTGTTCCGCGCGATCGGTTTCTACACGGTCTGGTATCCCAAGCTCTGGCTGGGCTGGGGGCGGTGGCCGCGGTATGGCGAGTTCGAGCGGCTGGCCACCCACATGCGGTTTGTCAATCGGGCCTCGCGGAAGCTCGGGCGTTCTCTCTTTCACGCGATGATCCGTTTCGGACCGAAGCTGGAGAAGCGGCAGGCGGTGTTGTTCCGGCTGGTCGACATCGGCGCCGAGTTGCTGGCGATCAGCGCGGCGTGCTCGCGGGCGCAGATGCTGTCGAAGCAAGACCCCGCGAACAGCGGGCCGGTTGAGTTGGCGGATCTCTTCAGCCGGCAGGCGCGGCGGCGGGTCCAGGTCCTGTTCGGACAGGTGTTCCGGAACGACGATGTGCAGGCCTACCGGGTGGCGCGCGAGGTACTGGAGGGGAAGCACGTCTGGCTGGAGGAAGGCATAGCAGGCTGGGCGGGCACTCAGCCCTGATCGGCCGGAGAGGGGGTTGACGTCGCTCCCTACCGGGATGTCCATTGGCGTGTACACCGCCATCGGCTGGACGCGGCTGGCCAGGCAAGCCTGGCCGGCCAATACACGCTCCTGGAGGCGCGGGGTGACAGGGATGCGGCGATTGAAGCGGGCTTCAGGCCGTGCGGCGGTCGTGGCGGCGATTCTGGGTCTTGGGGCCCTTCCCACGCCACTCTCCGCCCAGTGGCGCGCCGGGGTCACCGGGGCCTGGGCGGAGGAGGCCGACTTCGGGTACGGGGTCCGGATGCACCGAGGCCTGGGCACAGCATTCGGGCCATCGCGAATCGAGGCGGCGATCTCGTTCGACCGGTTCTTGCCGCAGAATGACTCCCTGAGCATTGAGCTTGGCTATTGGGAGTTGAACGCCAATGCCATCCAGCCGCTCAGCGGCCCTGACCAGCGTTTGCGGCTCTATGCTGGCACCGGGATCAGTTACTCACGGGAGACTTCCAATGGGCGGGATACGATGGGGCGACTGATCGAGAATTCGGATTCCGAGTGGAGGCTCAACCTGCTGGGTGGGGTCCGACTCCGGGTGGCGGGCATTCTCCACCCGTTCATCGAAGGCCGCCTCCAAGTCGGCGGCTGGCGGCAGCTCATCCTGGCGGCGGGGGTGCTGGTCGGACCTCGCTGAACACTGCCGCAGCGGCACCTTCGTCCACCCTGTGCGTCCGCCTCACCGCCGCACGTATGTGTAGGTCCAGGCGCCGAAGCCGTAATAGGCCTCGATCCCGCGAAGGACGCCGCCTCCCTCCACCCGATAGTACGTCCTGCCGGTTTCCCTCCGGAAGATCTGTTCGCGATAGCGAACGATTATCGCCGTGTCGCGCTGCACGTACAATCCGTCCAGTTCGATATGATCGATGCTGTCGGCCGGCACTCCGTTGTAGACCTGCTGGGCTTCCAACCGCTGCTCGAACCTGGCCAGCGGCAGGAATTTCACCGTCCCGCCCAGGATCCGGAGCTCGAACACGCTGCCATCGTCGGCAGGCGCATGGATTATCGTCACCGGGAGCGGTTGCCCGCTGATGGTGGACACCACCCAGGTCTCGCCACCCGGCTCCAGCAGGGAGCAGGCCGGAAGGCCCAGAGTCAGCGCCACGGAGAGGACGGTGTAGGGGCGCCCAACCCTCCGGACCCCATGCCCCCCTTCGCCTCCCTGCTTCGAACCCATTGGGCGCCGCGATCCTCATTTGCGAACGTACGTGTAGGTCCAGGCGCCAAAGCCGCCGATGGCCTCAATCCCGCGAAGGCCGCCGCCTCCGTCAACTCGATAGTACAGTCTGCCGGTTTCCCTCCGGAAGATCGGCTCCCGGTAGCTAACAACTATCAAGCTGTCGCGCCGCACGTATAGCCCATCAACGTGGATGGGGACAATCGTGTCCGCAGGCACTCCGTTGCGCACCCGCTGGGCGCGCAAGCGCTGCTCGAATCTGGCCAGCGGCAGGAACTTCACCGTCCCGCCCAGGATCCTGAGCTCGAACACGCTGCCATCGTCTGAAGACGCGTGGATCACCGTCACCGGGAGGGGCTGGCCGCTGATGGTGGAAACCACCCAGGTCTCGCCGCCCGGCTCCAGCAGGGAGCAGGCCGCAAGGCCCAGAGTCAGCCCCACCGGGAGCGCCGTGTAGGGGCTCCGAACTCTCCTCCGGACCCGGTGGCCCCGGTCGCCGCGCTGCTTCGAAGCCATTGGGCGTTAGAAGAAGCAGTTCGGCGCCCCGGCCGAGACCGACACGCTCTTCGACTTGTCTCCGTTCGCCCCCGTGGCGTCGGTCACATGCACGCTGATCGTGATCCCCGAGCCGCCCGCGTTCTGGTAGATCAACTCCTGAGGGAAAGAGGAGCCGTTGTTCACCCGGGCCGAGTTGACGTACCAGGCATACGTGTACGGCGCAACCCCGCTGGTCGGGATCGCCGTCCACAGACAGGTCGCCACCGGCTTGACCGACGACGGTCCGCTGATATTGAGGGTGAGTGGGGGTGGCGGTGGAGGTGGAGGATCCGTGGCAGGGTCCAGCAGCCCGATCGAGGGCAACGAATCGTACATCTCGTTGATCGCGGCATCCAGGTGACTGAAGACTCCACCCGACTGCGCATGGATTCCGACGGCGTATGCCTGCGAGTAGTCCGGACCAAAAAATTGAATGATCGGCGCACCACTGTCCCCGTCGTGTGACGAGTAGCTGGCGACGCCCTGGCACAGCAACATCATATCTGTTTGGCTTACGAGGACATTGGCGCAACTGTTCGTGATCTGCCCGGTGGTCCGGCCCGTCACCCGACCAATCTTGTGGATCACGCTGCCGACCCAGACACCGTCGATGCCGACGATCGTCGTCAGCGAGGAGAACGCAAGACTCCCGCCCACCGGCGGCAACGCGACATGACCGTGGTCGGAGGAGTCCGGCACGGTGTACTTGAACACTGCCGCGTCGCTCAACCGGCACGTGCGCCCGTCAGGACAGCCGGGTCCGGTGAAGAAGCCTGGATCGATCAATTCTTGACCGATGAACTGGCTGCCTACTGGCTGGGCCATGGATGAAGGGAGCACCTGGCTCCGAGGGTGAGCGCAGTGTGACGCGGTCACAAAGTACCGCTCTGGTTGAAGTACGCCGTTCAGCACCGCTACCAAGTTGAAGCCCAGAGTGCACGTGTCCATTTGGCCCTGGGCGACCTGCGATATCTGAGCGCCTCCAGGAACCGGCCGGAGCTTGTCGGTGAGTAGACCGGACGCGGGAAACACGGGACCAGGAAGCCAGGCAGGCGCCACCTCCCCTTCCGGGGATCGAGCGTCGAATTGGATCACCTCCACCGCGTCGGGAGGCACCGCAAGCGCCGCAACGCGTTGTTGCATCGGGCCGATCATCCCCGTTTCCGCCACCCCAATGACAATTCGGTTCCGCCGCTCGTCGACGTCGGTCATCGTGACCTCACGCTCGCCGCCGATTCCTGGAACGACTGCCGAACGGTACCACGCCAGGAGCTGGCGGAAGTCGTACCTGGCCGGCTGCACCCGCATCCGGGCCGCGTCCCCGGCGATCTGCGTGAGCCGCGTCGCATTGCCTCGAGCCCGCTTCCCCAGGAACTCCTGGACTTTCACACGCGACGCGTTGAGCGTGCCCGGATCGGTGAGACGCACCGTGAGCGTGCCGTCGTCATCGTAGAAAAACCCGCCAAACCCCGGGATCTGATCCACGAGTTCGGACAACTCGTCATCCATGGTCCGCAATTGCCCGCGGAGACCGGTGAGCCCGACGGCTGGCGTGAGGGTCCCCGCCGGCGATGACCGTTCAGTAGGCGCGTCCGGACGGCACGCGGCGGAGAGGAACAGGGCGGCTGCTACGACGGCGGAGGCAGCGTGCCGGGGGGGGGGGGGACCATAGGGCACCTCCGATCGGTAGGCCGCTCGGCGGGTGGCCTCCGAGGGTCACCCGGCGACGGGCGGCGATAGCCTACCATGTCGGCTGGTGGGGCGGCTGTCAAGCCCGAAGAATGCGGGGCCCCACTCGCCTCTACCGCTTGCGCACCTCGACCCGAAGCTCCACCCAACCGCCCACCTGATAGTACTCCAGCCGGAGTTGATGGCGTCCGGCGGAGAGCGGCACCCGGTCCACGACCGATTCGTGCGGCTCCCAACGGTCGATGGCCAGCGCGCCGTCCACCCAGACCCGGATCCCGTCGTCACTGATCGCGATCAGCTCGTAATCGCCCGGCGGCAACTCGACCGCCCCTTCGGCCGTCACAGCGAAGCGCTCGGCCGGCATGCCCTCGATCCGGGGACGGGACCACATCCAGTCGAGCCGGCGCTCGCTGCGCTCCAACACGGGCTGGGTAGCGAGCGTCCGGCGGAACGCCGCCTCCCGGGTACGCGGGTCGCCGGCGCTGTCCCAGGTGAACACCTGCACCCGCCAGTCGGGCGCTGCGGCGAAGCGCTGGTAGCGGAAGCGGTAGGGCTGGCCGGCCGCAACGACGGGGCCACCCACCGGCCGGACTTCCTCGCCGACGTATTCCAGCTCGATCTCCAGATCGGCCACGCGACCGGCTGTGGGCGTCACGACGAGCGTGTCCCCCACGGCACCCGCTTCGGGGAAGAGCGAGAGCACGCCGCGCCGGCCGCTGACCCGCCAGCGGCCCGGCGGGCCGATGACGGACAGCCGAAGCGGTCCGCCGCTCCACGCGCTATCGGCAAGCAGCGGCCAGGCGCGCGGCGCGCCCCAGTCATAGGGCCCCCATTGGTCGACCAGGATGGTCTGGCGCCCACGCACGGCGCCCGGCGGCAGCCAGGGCTGGATGCCGCCGGGCAGCGCCGCGGGAGCCTCCCCATCGGTCGTGTCGGGGCGCCATTGGCGGACCGGGACCAGGGCCGAGGTCGGACCCGCCTCGGACGACACCCGCCGCCATCCGGAGGTGTCGACCGACGCCACGATCCCGCTGTCGACCCGAACGAAGAGGTTGGCGGCCAGGGTCACGCCCTCGGTTCGTGCGCCGCGGATGCCGACCCGGTTGTCCAGAAAAGTGTTTCCCCGGATCGCATAGTCCCGGCTCCTGGTATCGCGATTCCGTGGGTAGCCCCAATCGGACGGCTGCGAGGGATTGGCCCAGATGCGGACGGCGGTCCGGTCTCGCTCGAAAACGTTCTCTTCGATCCGGTTCTCCTGGCCGTGCTCGATCGCCACGCCGGTCACGTTGTCGACAAACCGGTTGCCGCGAATCACGGTTTCCCAACTGTAGCCGCCCCAGACCCCGTATTCCGAGCCCTCGCTGAGATTGCCGATGATGCGGTTCCGGCTGAAGGTGGCCTCGACCCCGTTGGCCACCGCGAAGCTCACGTCATTGCCGAAGAACAGGTTGTCGTTGGCCCCGCCCTGACCCGACTCCATCGTGGACTGCCCGGCCCAGAGAAACACGCCGTCCCCGCCGTGGGTCATCGAGTTGTACGCCACCACGTTTCCCGCGCTCTGTTCGTACAGCAACAGCCCCGAAGAGTCCTGCCCCCGCCGGTAGACGCCGTGCACGTAGCCCCGCACGCAATAGTCCAGCCGGTTGTGCATGATGGCGTTGTGGCTCGAGCGATAGAGCCCGACGCCCAGGCCGGACAGAAACGAGAAGACGTTGTTGTAGATCCGGAGGCTGTCGCTCCGGACCAGCAGCAGCCCGTTCATCCCGTGCCGGGCCGTGTTGCCGCGGATGGTGCCGCCGCGCACGTCGCTGAGATACAGCGCCGCGGCGTAGCGGAGCCACTCGTCGTTCTCGTTATGGTGGAAGTACAGCCAGTCCGCCAGGCTCTCGTGCCCGGGGCCGCTCCAGAGCCGGGCGGCCCAGTTGCGACTTACGTCGTTGTCGAGCAGGGAGAGGCCCGTGGTGCCGCGCGCCAGCACGGCGATGCGGTATCCGTGGATACGGCCGTTGCGAACCGAGATCTCGCGGCCGCCCTCGATGAGAATCGCGATGCCGCGGCGCTGATCGGGAGCGGCCTCGGGTGGACCGCCGAGCAGGGTGGCGCCGTTCAAATCGAGGGTCACGCCGTCCCCGCGAATCCGGATCACGGCCGAGTCCCCTTCGGCGGGGGCCAGCCGGTACACGCCCGGCCGGACGACGGTCGAGCGGGTGAGCACCAGCCCGGGACGCAGCGCGATGGTGTCCAACGCGGGCGATTGGAGCAGGGACAGCGTCATGAGCAGCAGCATGGCCCGGATGCTACCACGGGCCGACCCGCCGGGCCACCCGTGGGGCCCGCCGGCCCGACCGGCGCTACATTTCCGGCGCGTATTCCGGAGGAGGGAGACCTGTGGCGCTCGCCGAGGACCGTGCCCTGCCCTTTGTGGGCCCCGATGCCATCGACGTGGCGATTCTGGAGACGTTCGGCTACGAAGGTCCGGACCAGGAGATCGTCACCGAGACAAGCGAGTTCAGCGCGGTGTGCCCCTACAGCGGCCTGCCGGACTTCGCGCGGCTCAGCATCAGCTACACGCCGGCCGCCCGCTGTGTCGAGCTCAAGAGCCTCAAGTACTACGTCACCAGTTATCGCAACGTGGGGATCTACCAGGAGCACGCGACCGCCCGGATCGCGGAAGACCTGTTCCGGCTGCTGCAACCCCAGCGGCTGATGGTTCGGACGGTCTACAACGTGCGAGGCGGGTTCGAGACCACCTGCACGGTCACCCTGCCGGCTCCCGTCCCCGTCAGAGGGCGACCGGAAGCCGGGTGAGACCCCGCAGGCCCACCGTCTCTCTCCAGGCCAACGGTTCGTCTCGCAGCCGGAGCGAGGGGAACCGCGCCAGCAGCGTGGTGATGGCGATCGCGGCCTCGGCCCGCGCCAGGGGCGCACCCAGGCAGAAATGGATGCCCATCCCGAACGCGGAATGCTGGGGCCCGCCCCGCCGAAGGTCGAACCGGTCGGGATCGGGATACACCTCAGGGTCGCGGTTGGCGGACCCGAGCATCAGGCGGACCTGATCGCCCTGCCGGACGGCCTGCTCGCCCAGATCGACGTCTTCCGCCGCCAGCCGTCGCGCGAACTGGACCGGACAATCGTAGCGTAGCATCTCCTCGACGGCGTCCCGAGCATCCGCGGGCCTGGAGCGCAAGAGTTCCAGCTGGGCGGGGTGCCGCAGCAGGGCGAGCATGCCGTTCCCCAGCAGGTTCACGGTCGTCTCGTGACCCGCGAACACCAGCAGGACGCAGTTGGCCAGCAACTCCTCCTCGCTCAGTCCCTCTCCCGAGGCCTCGGCCGCGATCAGGTCGCTGATCAGGTCGTTGCGGGGCCGGCGGCGGCGGGCCGCGACGATCTGCCGCAGATAGGCCGTCAACTCGCCCGTGGCCCTGCTGCCGGCCTCGTACCCATCAGGCGTGGCGGGGACATCGAGCGCGTTGGTGAGCGCGAGCGACCAGGCGCGGATCAACTGGCGATCCTCCGGTGGGACGCCAAGCACCTCGGCGATCACGATGATCGGCAGAGGCGAGGCAAAATCGCCGAGCAGGTCCGCTTCCCGGCGATCCCGAAGGCCCCGGAGCAAATCCTCCGCGACCGCCGCAATCCGCGGCCGGAGACCCTCGACCATCGGTGGCGTGAACGCCTTGCCCAGCAAGGCGCGGAGCCTGGTGTGCGTCGGTGGATCGCGGAAGAGAATCCAGAGGTCCGTCGTCTGCCAGAACTGCCGCTGCGATTCCGGGATCGGCGGAAAGGCCTCCGGCGGGTAGACCCGCCGAGCCTCCCGCACAAAACGGGGGTCCCGGAGCGCCCGCGTCACGTCCCGGTGACGGAACAGATACCAGGCGCGACGTCCGTCCGGCAGCCGGCAGCGGTGCAAGGGATCGTGAGCGCGGTAACGCGCATACCAGGGGTACGGATCGACCCGCAGATCGGGCCCGCAGGGGTCGAACGCCGGAAGGCGTGCCGGCGCGGGAACCGCCTTGACTCGATCGCCCGGCCCGGCGGAGCCGTACTCTTGCTCGGGCATGCGCGTTGTCCAGTGGCTCGCGGCCGAAGCGGCCGCGTCCAATGTTACGGCGTGGCCCGCGGGAGCGGAAGGCTGCGGGGCGGATCGGGGGAGGCGCTGGGGGGGAGGCGCCGCCGGGGCCGGCGCATCCAGGAGATCAATCCGGGGATTCGCGCGGGGCGCTGAGGCGCTTGGCGAGCCCGCGCAGGTAGCCCGGATCGGGCAAGGCCTCGATCCAACGGGCCGGGATGGCCTGGTCGCCGTCCCGGCAGCCGAGCAGTCCGCCCGCTGCCGCGGCCGTGGTCGGATCCGCAGCGTGATGATTGGCCACCCAGACCATCCCGCGCTCCAGGGACGGCTCGTGATAGGCGGTCCAGAGCACCAGCTCGGATCGGGCGACCGCTCCGGGATCGCCCTTCCCGACCTCTCCGCGGCCGATGAACGGGATCCGCCGCAGCCGCCCCAACAGATCCGGCGGGGCGTCGTTCGCCACGAGCACCTCGAGGATATCGGGAAGAAAATCCCGCCGGTCGCGGACCCAGGCGGCGGCCGCCACGTTGAGGGCGACCGCGGCCCAGGCGGCGCGCGGAGCCGGATGGGTCAGCAGGACGGTGTGGTAGGTCCCGCTCACCAGGTTGCGCGGCTGCCGCGCCGCGGGAATCGCGAGGGGGAGCCCGCGCGCGAGGGGCGCGGTGTCGTGAAGCGGCGCGGTCATGACCGGCGCATCGTGCAGCGCGATGTGCTCGAGGGCGTCAGCGGTGGCCGGGTCGAGCCCGCGGCCGTCGCGACGCCACCACCCGATCCAGCGGTCGGCCAGCCGGCGCAGGTCGACCTCGGGTTCGAGCAGCTCCTCCACCAGCGCGGTCGCCAGTGCGACCTCGTCGCCCCAGGGCGAGGCCTCGCTGTCCGCGCGAATGACGTCGCGCAGGGAATCCGCGCGTTCCGGCGCGCGGGGCCGGCGGCGCTGCCCGACGCTCAGGCCCAGCGCATGGCCCACGGCAAGGCCGAGGAGCAGGCCTCGGGCGCGATCGGAGGGGGTGAGGGACGGACGGCCCATGAGGATCAGCGGGGGCCGAGGAACTGCGGATCGGCGGCGGGGCCGACCCGACGCCGCCCTCCAACGATATGAGGCATGGGGCTATCTTAGTAGCGCCTCGTCCGTTTGCGAACCCGTCCCGGTCTCCGCGCATGAAGGACGCTCCCGTGACCCGCGATACGCTCTCCATCACCGACAACCGCACCAGCCGGAGCTACGAGATCCCGGTTGCCGACGGCACGATTCGCGCAACGGATCTCCGCCAGATCAAGGTCGCGGAGGACGATTTCGGACTGATGTCGTACGACCCGGCCTACCTCAACACCGCCGCCTGCCGGAGCGCGATCACGTTCATCGACGGCGACAAGGGGATCCTGCGCTACCGCGGCTATCCCATCGAACAGCTGGCTGAGCATGCCACCTTTCTGGAGATCGCCTACCTGCTCGCCGACGGCGAACTGCCGACCGAACCGGCGCTCGAGGCGTGGGAGCGGGATATCCGCTACCACACCTACGTGCACACCAACGTGATCAAATTTCTGGAGGGCTTCCGCTACGATGCCCATCCCATGGGGATGCTGCTCGGCGCGGTGGGGGCCCTCTCGACGTTCTACCCCGATGCGAAGAACATCGGCGACCCGGCCAACCGCTACGTGCAGCGGGTCCGGCTGATGGCCAAGCTCCCGACGATCGCGGCGTTCGCCTTCCGGCACTCCCGGGGGCTGCCGTACGAGTTCCCGCGCAACGATCTGGGCTATATCGGGAATTTCGTCAACATGACGTTCTCGATCGGCGGCAAGCACGAGCCGAACAAGGTGCTCCAGCGCGCCCTGGAGATCCTGCTGATCCTGCACGCCGATCACGAGCAGAACTGCTCGACCAGCGCGGTCCGCAGCGTGGGCTCATCCCAGGTCGACCCCTTCTCCGCAGTGTCGGCGGGGATCGCCGCGCTCTACGGCCCCCTGCACGGCGGCGCCAATGAAGCGGTCCTGATGATGCTCGATCAGATCGAAAGCAAGGCGCAGGTGCCGACCTTCATCGAGCGGGTCAAGCGGGGGGAGATGCGGCTGATGGGGTTCGGTCACCGGGTCTACAAGTCCTACGACCCGCGCGCCAAGCTGATCAAGAAGACCGCCGACGCGGTATTCGAACAGACCGGGCTCAACCCGAAGCTCGAGATCGCGCTGGAGCTGGAGCGGATCGCCCTGGAGGACGAGTACTTCGTCCAGCGCAAGCTGTACCCCAACGTGGACTTCTACTCCGGCCTGATCTACCAGGCCATGGGCTATCCCACGGAATACTTCACCGTGCTCTTCGCCCTGGGCCGGCTGCCGGGCTGGCTGGCGCAGTGGGAGGAGATGCTGATCGACAAGGAGCAGAAGATCGCGCGGCCCAGGCAGGTGTATGTCGGGCCGGAGCTGCGGAACTATCGACCGCTCGCAAGACGATAGGGGAGGGCATCGCCCTCACGCCACCCCCACGTCCCCCTCCAGATACGTATAGCCCTCCAGCCCCGCGACGTAGTCGGCGATGAACGCGTTGGCCGTCTCGCGCGGGAGGTCCGTGGCGTTGGTCACCTTGCGGCGAAAGGTGGTCAGCAGGTCCGGCGCGTGGAACTGGACGTAGTTCAGCACCTCGGTCACCGTGTCGCCGCGCACCAGATCGGTCACCTCGTATCCGGACTCCGCCACCTTGATATGCACCGCGTTGGTATCGCCAAACAGGTTGTGCAGATCGCCCAGGATCTCCTGGTAGGCGCCGGTCAGAAAGATGCCCAGGATATAGGGCTCGCCCGCGCGGACCGGATGCACCTCGATGCAGGGCTTCCCACGGCGGCCCCCGGCAAAGCGGTCGATGACGCCGTCCGAATCGCAGGTCATGTCCTGGAGCGTGGCCCGCCGAACGGGCGGCTCATCGAGCCGGTGGACCGGCATGATCGGGAAGGTCTGCTCGATGGCCCAGTTGTCGGGCAGGGACTGAAACACCGAGAAGTTGAGGAAATAGCGGTCGACCAGGGTCGCCTCGAGGTGGCTCACGATCTCGGGGTTGGCGACCTCGCCCGAGCGCACCATGGACGCGATGGCGTTCATGGTGGCCAGGCAGACCTGCTCGATGTCCGCGCGGTCCTGCAACCCGATCGCGTTGCTGGTGAAGAGTTCCTGCACCCGTTCCTTGGCGAACACCGCGTCGTGGAAGACCTCTTCCACCCGCTCCGGCACGAGGGATTCGAGGTTCTCGATCAGCTCCACCAGGACCGGCGGGGGGGCGTCCTTGCCGCGCTTGGGAACCTGCGGCTCGTTCTGGGACTCCACGTCGGTCACGTTGAGCAGCAACAGCGAGTGGTGCGCCGTCAGGGCCCGACCCGACTCCGAGATCAGATTCGGCATCGGCATGTCGGTGCGCTGGCAGATGGTGCCGAGCGTGTAGACCACGTCGCTGGCGTACTCGCGGGAGGTGTAGTTCATGCTGGCGGGACGGGTCGTGCGCGACCCTTCATAGTCAACCCCCAGCCCGCCCCCGATGTCCACATGGGTCAGATCGAACCCCAACCGTCGGATTTCCACGTAGAACCGGCCGACCTCCTCCAGCGCCGCCTTGATGAACCGGATGTCGGTAATCTGGCTGCCCAGATGGAAGTGGATCAGCTTGAGCCATTCGTCGGCGCCCGCCGCCTTGAGCCGTTCGAGCAGAAAGAGCAGCTGGGAGGCGCCCAGCCCGAACTTGGACTTCTCGCCGCCGCTCTTGGCCCATCGCCCGCTGCCCTGGGTGGCGAGCTTGATCCGCACTCCGAGCCTGGGGGTGACGCCCATCTCCCGCGCCACCCGGCAGAGGATCTCGAACTCGGCGATGCGTTCCAGCACCACGAACACCGTGTGACCGAGCCGCTGGCCCATCATGGCCAGCCGCATGAACTCCTCGTCCTTGTAGCCGTTGCAAACGATGATGTGGTCGGTCCGGTCGGTCAGGCCGAGAATGGCCTGGAGCTCGGCCTTGCTGCCGCATTCCAGCCCGACGCCGACCTCTCTGCCGAACTCGACGATTTCCTCGATCACGTGCCGCTGCTGGTTGACCTTGATCGGGTACACGACCGAATACGCACCCTGGTAGCTGAACTCCTGGATGGCGCGCTGGAAATCGGCGTGCAGGTCCCGGATCCTGGCGTGCAGAATGTCCGAAAACCGAATGAGCAGCGGGAGCCCGATGCCCTGCGCGTTGAGATCGAGCGCCAGCCGGTAGATGTCCAGCCCCGGGCTGCCGGCCTTCCGGTCGGGGTGCATGGCGACGTGGCCCTCCGCGTTGACGCGGAAGAACCCCAGTCCCCAGCCCTGCATGTTGTACAGCTTTTCCGCGTCCCTGATGGACCACTCGGTGGCGTTGATCGTCGACTCCTGGCGGTGACCCGGCGCACAATTGTAATCGTCAGGGACCGGGGAGGATAGCGGCCGCCGCTGGAGCTTGTGCCGTCCCGCTGGCATCTTTCGCCCGACGGCATCTCCAACGCGGAGCACGATTGTGCGCTGGTCCTTCCGCCTGGCCACCGTGGCCGGCACCGACATCAGGATTCACCTCACATTCCTGCTCCTGCTGGCGTGGTATGGCTTCGTGGCCTGGCAGGCCGGCGGCCCGGAAGCGGCCCGCATGGCCGTCGTGTTTCTGCTTCTGGCGTTCGCCTGCGTGCTCCTGCACGAGTACGGGCATATCCTGATGGCCAGGCACTTCGGTATCCGTACCCCGGACGTCCTGCTGAGTCCGATCGGCGGACTCGCCCGGCTGGAGCGGATGCCGGAAGAACCCAGACAGGAGCTTCTGGTTGCCCTGGCGGGGCCGCTGGTGACCGCGCTTCTTGCCGCAGGGCTCTGGGCGGTGATTCGCCTGACCAGCGTCGGCGGCGACCTGACGAGGTTCGACCCGGCCCAGACCGGGCTGATCGCCTCGCTCTTTCAGCTCAACATCGTGCTGCTGCTCTTCAATCTGCTGCCGGCCTTTCCCATGGACGGGGGCCGGGTGTTGCGGGCGCTGCTGGTGACCCGGATCGGGATGGTGCGCGGTACCCGGGTCGCCGCGCGGATCGGTCAGGGCTTCGCCGTGCTGTTCGGCATCTGGGGCCTGCTGGGCCCTCCGCTGCTGATCATCATTGCGGGATTCATCTATCTGGCCGCCGAGGCCGAGGCCTCCGCGGTGGAAACCCGCGCAGCCGGGGCCGGGGTCACTGCGGCCGAAATGATGGTGACCGACCTGCGGACGCTCCGGGTCTATGCCACGCTGGAGGAGGCCGTGCGCCTCCTGCTGGCGGGAGAGCAACGCGAGTTCCCCATCGTGGACAACGACGGGCGATTGGAGGGTCTGCTGACCCGCGACGATCTGGTCCGCGGCCTCGCCCAGTACGGTCCCGGGGCCACCGTCGGGCAAGTGATGTCGCGACCCGGGGATCCGCTCCAACCCCATACCCCATTCGACACGGCGCTGGCACGGCTGCGTGGCAGCCGCCTGCCTGCCCTGCCGGTCGTGAACGACGCCGGCCAGGTCATCGGATTGCTCACCGCGGACAACATCACCGACCTGCTCCTGGTCCGCCGCCATCTGCCCCGGCTCCCGTGAGCGCCCTTCCCAGCCCGGTGGCGATCAGCGGGGCAAGCGGGCTGGTTGGCTCCGCGCTGAGCACTGAACTGGACCGGCGTGGCGTGAAGGTCCTGCGGCTGGTCCGGCGAACCCCCCGTGGTCAGGATGAGATCGCCTGGAGCCCGGCCGAGAGGATTCTCGACGCGAAGCGGCTGGGTAACGCCGAGGCCGTCGTCCATCTGGCCGGCGAGAGCCTCGCGGGCTTTCCCTGGACCGAGGCGCGAAAGCGACGGATTCTCGGCAGCAGGACCACCGGGACCCGGCTCGTGGCCGAGGCGATCGCCGCATCGGGCGGACCGCGTGTGCTGGTGTCGGCCTCCGCCGTCGGTTATTACGGCGATCGGGGCGAAGCAACCCTCACCGAGCGGAGCGCCCCCGGGGAAGGATTCCTCCCCTCGGTGGCCGTCGCCTGGGAGCGCGCCACGGCGCCCGCAACCGCGGCAGGAGTCCGCGTGATCCTGCTCCGGACCGGCCCGGTCCTGAGTCCCGACGGCGGCCTGGTCGGCAGGCTGCTGCTGCCGTTCCGATTGGGACTGGGCGCGCGGCTCGGCTCGGGCCGGCAGTGGATCAGCTGGATCAGCCTCCGGGACCTGGTCGGGGTGATCCTCGAGGCGCTCGGGGACGAGCGCTATGCGGGACCCTTCAATGCGGTGGCCCCCAACCCGGTGCGCAACGCGGAGTTCACCCGGCAGCTGGGCCGGGCCCTGGGCCGTCCGGCGGTCTTCGCGCTGCCCGCCTGGTTGCTCCGCCTCGTGTTCGGCCAGATGGCCCGTGAGGCGCTCCTCAGCAGCACCCGGGTGCTTCCTGAGGGGCTGGAGCAGGTCGGGTTCCGGTTTCAGGATCCGGACCTGGGCGCTGCCCTCCAGACGATGCTGGGCGACTGAAGAACCGGGGTGAATCCCTCTATCTTGCGGGCGTGACCGACTCCGCAGGCCCCGTCCCCGGCGGCGAGGCGGCCGTGGTGTTGTTGAGCGGCGGCCTCGACTCCGCGACCACCCTGGCCATCGCCCGGGCCGAAGGCTACGTCTGCCACGCGCTCAGCTTCCGCTACGGCCAGCGCCACGACCGCGAGATCCGCGCGGCTGCGGAGGTCGCAACGGCCCTGGGGGCTGCGTCGCATCGCGTGCTCCGCGTCGATCTCGGACGAATCGGCGGATCCGCGCTGACCGGCGACCTGGCGGTGCCCAAGGGCCGCAGGCATCCGGAGATCGGGGAGGGGATTCCCGCGACCTACGTACCCGCACGGAACACGATCTTCCTCTCCCATGCCCTGGCCCTGGCCGAGGTACTCGGCGCCCAGGACCTCTACCTCGGCGTCAACGCGATCGACTACAGTGGATATCCGGACTGCCGGCCCGAGTATCTCGCCGCGTTCGAAGCCATGGCCCGGCTGGGTACCCGCGCCGGGATCGAAGGCGCCGCGATCCGGATCCACGCTCCCCTGATCGAGCTGGGCAAAGGCGAGATCGTGCGCCGCGGGCTGGCGCTGGGGGTCGACTACTCCCTGACCCACAGCTGTTACGATCCCGACCCGGACGGCGCCGCCTGCGGCGCATGCGATGCCTGCCAGCTCCGGCTGCGAGGGTTCGCGGAGGCGGGAGCCAGCGATCCCATCCGCTACCGGGCGGCCGCGAAGCGCTGATGTACACGGCCAAGGAGATCTACTACACCCTCCAGGGCGAAGGAGCCCAGGCGGGACGCCCGGCGGTGTTCCTGCGCTTCAGCGGCTGCAACCTCTGGTCGGGCCACGAAAGCGGGCGCGCCGGCGCCATCTGCCCGTTCTGCGACACCGATTTCGTTGGAACCAACGGCCCGGGCGGGGGCCGCTTCGGCACGGCGGAGCAACTGGGTGAGGCGGTGGCGGACCGCTGGCCCGCCCTGGCCCATCCGGCCGGGCAACCTCTGGTGGTGTGCACCGGCGGCGAGCCGCTGCTTCAGCTGGATGAGCCGCTGATCGACGCCCTGCACCGCCGGGGGTTCTCGGTAGCGGTGGAGACCAACGGGACCCTCGCGGCACCCGCCGGAATCGACTGGCTCTGCGTCAGCCCCAAGGCCAATGCGCCGCTGGTGCTGTCTTCGGGGGACGAGCTGAAGCTGGTGTACCCCCAGGCCGGTGCGGAGCCCGAGCGCTTCGCCTCGCTCCAATTCCGCCACCATTCGCTGCAGCCGATGGATGGGCCGGCGCGGATCGAGAACACGCGGTTGGCGGTGGAGTATTGCCTGACCCATCCGCGCTGGCGCCTTTCGCTTCAGACTCACAAGTATCTGGGCATCCCGTGACGGCGCCGGTTACTTTTCCTTGATGCCATCGCCACCGGTTCCCTCCACGGTCGGCGGGCTCTCCAGCGCCTTCGCCGCCGCCTGCCAGCAGGCGCGGAGCGAAGTGGAGTTGTACGAGCGCTGCCGAGTCGCGCTGGCCAAGATCGCCGGCACCGACGCTATCTGGCTCTCGGTCACGACCCCGAGCGGGACGGGCCGGGTGGGGCCCGAGCAAACGGGCTTCACGGAGGCCCGGGAGATGTTCCGCTGCCAGAGCGGCGAAACCGAGTTGCTGATCCACGCCACGGCCGAAGCGGCCGAGGCCATCCGGACCACCCTGCCGCAGATCTGTTTTGGTCTCAGCGTCGTGCTCGACATCCGGGCGGTGCTGATCGATCGCCAGGCCGCGCTGGACGACGCATCGTTCCAACTCCGGGCGCTGCGCCAGGTGGTGCGACTGCTCTCCTCGGTGCATTCCACGGCCGAGACCGAGCACCTGATTCACGACTTCATGGCCGAGGTGTTCTTCACCTGGTGGGCGGTGCTTTATCGGCCGCGCGATGGCTACTACGAGCCGGTGAAGAGCCGCTCCCTGAGCGAGGGGATGGAGTTCGAGAGGGTCGAGGCCCGGGGCCTCGACCGGGCCCTGCCACCCGGCACGCCGGTCACTTCGTCGGCGGAGGTCGACGTCGGCGCCGTGGTCCCTCCCGGCACCGAACTGGTCGTGCCCATGGACGCCGGTGGGGAGCGGATGGCCCTGATGCTGCTCGGGCCACGGATCAACGCCAAGCCCTACGGCCGGCCGGAGCTGGAGCTGGCCAGCACGCTTTCCCTGGCCGCCGCGATCGCGCTCAAGAACTCGGAGCTGGTCGAGCGGCTGCACAGCGCGGCCACCACCGACGGCCTGACCGGCCTGCTCAACCGCCGGGCCACCGAGGAACGCCTCGAGGCCGAGATCTCCCGGAGCGCCCGTCACCAGGTCAAGACCACCATCGCGCTGATCGACATCGATCGCTTCAAGCTGATCAACGACACCCTGGGGCACGCCGCGGGCGACCGCTACCTGGTCCACCTGGGCGAGCTGCTGAATCGCCACATCCGCTCCCTCGATGTCGCCGGCCGCCTGGGCGGCGACGAGTTCCTGGTCATTCTGCCGATGACCTCCGCGGACGAGGCCCGCATCTTCGTGAACCGGCTGCGGGGTGGCCTGGAGGACTTCGCCGACAAGCACCCCGAATTCGGCCACGGGACCCTGAGCGTCGGTCTGGCGGAAGCCACGCGTGACGGCGATTCGGTGACCGCGCTGCTGGCGGCGGCCGATGCGGCGCTCTACGCCGCGAAGGGCGCGGGGCGCAATCTGGTCCGGGCCGCCGGCGAATCCTGATCTTGTCCCCTGCCCCGGCCGAGGCCGAGCTCACCGCCCGTCTGGAGACGGCGCTCGGCGGTCGCTTCCGGGTCGACCGGCGGCTCGACTCCTCGCCCTATCGCATCATCTACCGCGGCACCGACCAGTTGCTCGTCCGGGCGGTCAGCATCCGGGTGAACGTGTTCACCACGGAGGAGGCGCGCGGCTGGTTTCTGCGGGAGGCGGAGGCCCTGGCGCGCCTGGACCACCCGGCGATCCGGCACGTCTACGACGTCGGCTCCTCCGGCGACCTGGCCTGGCGGATCGGGAACTGGATCGAAGGGGAGGGGCTGGATGCGGCGACGGCCCGGGCCCCGCGGCCGATCCCGCTGGTCCACACCCTCGCCCGGGCCCTGCTCGGCGCGCTGGAGCACGCCCACAGCCAGGGCATCATCGTGCGGCGCATCCTGCCCTCGTCCCTCATCGTGGGCCCCACCGGCCGGGGGACCCTGACCGACCTGCGCCACTCCAGCTATACCCTGCCCCAGATTCCGCCGGACGAACGCCTTACGGGGGCCAGCTTCATGTCGCCGGAAGTACGTCAAGGCGACCCGGGCGACGCGGCGAGCGATGTCTACACCGCCGCGGCGATTCTTTATTTCGCCTTGACAGGCCGCGTGCCGACCCTCCGCGTCGCGGAGCTTCCGCCGCCCACCACGCTGCGGGCCGCCATCCCCCAGGTGTTCGATCGCCTGCTGATCCGGGCCATGCAGCCCGACCCGGAGGCGCGCTACATCACGGCGTGGGAGATGTATGAGGACTTCGCCTCGGAGGCCGGAGAGGTCGGGAGCCAGGCGACCTTCATCGGCCCGCCCCGGCCGGGCGGCGAATCCGAGACGCAGGAGCACTGGGAAAAGCGGCTGCGGCGCGCGCTGGGGGACGACTACGAGCTGCTCCGCGAGGTAGGCCGGGGCGGCTTCGGACGGGTCTACGAGGTACGCGACCTGCACCTGGAGCGCCGGGCCGCCCTCAAGGTGCTGGATCCGGTCCTCACCCAGGACCCCGGTGCCGTGGAGCGCTTCCGCCGCGAGGCCCAGCTGGCCGCGCGGCTCCGCCACCCCCATGTCGTGGACATCTACGAGATCGGCGGGCGATACGGCCTGATCTGGTACGTGATGGAGATGGTCAACGGCCCGAATCTGGCCCAGGCGGTGGACCAGGCGGGGCCGTTCTCGCGCGACCGGGTGCTGCGCCTGCTGCGCGAATGCCTCTCGGCGCTGGCCGAGGCGCACCGGCAGGGCATGATCCACCGTGACATCAAGCCGGAGAACATCCTGCTGGAGGACGGCGCGGTGCGCATCACCGATTTCGGCCTCGCCCTCGCCATCCGGGGCGCGGGATTCGGCGGTGCCACCAGCCGGAGCGGGACCCCCCAATTCGCCAGCCCGGAGCAACTGCTCGGCGAACACGTGGATCAGCGCAGCGACCTCTACAGTCTCGCCGCGGTGGCCTGGTTTGCCCTGCTGGGCCGACCGCCTTTCAGCGGCCGCAGCCCACACGAGATCCTGGCGCGGCAGACCACCAACGATCTGCCGCCCATCCAGGCGGCACGCGCGGATGTGGGGGAGGCCCTTGGCGCCATTCTGGCGCGCGCCTTGCGCGGCGATCCGGCGGAGCGCTACGCCAGCGCCGACGAGTTTCTGCACGCGCTCAACTATGAAGCGCAACCCCTGCTCGAGTCGGAAGGAACTTCCTGGTCCGGGGTCGCGCGCTGGCTCGGCCTCAGCGGACGGGCCCCCCGCCCACCCCGCGCACCTTGACGCTCCCGGAACCCCGCACGATATTGGCCGTGGTTCTCCACTCGACAAGCCCGATCAGGACTCGACCGACGGGGATGACCCGCGACGGCTGCGGGCGCGTTGTTTACGGCGTGGGAGGGGCCCACGCCGGTCAGGGTGCCGTGGCACCGCAGGTCCTCGGCACGCACCACAACCAGGAGTTGTCGGAATGTCTCGAATGACAGGTACCGTGAAGTGGTTCAACGACGCGAAGGGGTTTGGCTTCATCACCCCGGAGAATGGCGAGAAGGACTGCTTCGTCCATCACTCCGCCATCAAGATGGACGGGTTCCGCACGCTGGCGGAGGGAGACCGGGTCGAGTTCGATCTCGTGGTCGGGCAGAAGGGCCCGGCGGCGGAGAACGTGACCAAGGCAACCTGAGCCGACCGCGGGCGGCGCGACGAGGGGACGACAAGCGGGCCGACATCATCGATGCCGGCCCGTTTGTTTCCGCCGACTCGGGCCGCAGCCCCGGGTCCTATTTGTGACGGTACACCACTCTCCCCCGCGTCAGATCGTAGGGAGAGAGGACCACGGTTACCCGATCCCCCTCCAGGACGCGGATCTTGAACTTGCTCATTTTCCCCGCGGCGTAGGCCAGGACCGTGTGGCCGTTCTCGAGCAGGACCCGGTAGTTCCGATCGGGCAGCACCTCCTGCACCACGCCCTCCATTTCGATGCCTTCTTCCTTCGCCATCCGCTCCTCGGCGTGGGGGATCAGTCGCGCCCAATTTCGCGGGTCGCCGGGGGCGGCGCAACCTCCTCCTCCGCCAGCTGGGCGCGAAGCTCGGCGATCCGGTCCTCGACCAGCGTCACCAGCTCGCGCATGCCCGCCTCGTCGAACACCAGGCGGGCCCCCGCCGCCCGGTACAGTTCGGGCAGCTCGCGTGTCGCTCCCTGGGCCAGGAAGGCTCGGTAGGCCCGGAGTCCGCGCTCGCGATTGCGGCGAACGTTGCGCCAGACCTGGAGCGCGCCCAGCTGGGCGATGCCGTACTCGATGTAGTAGAAGGGATAGAGGTACAGGTGGAGCTGCCGGTACCAGCGTGCCACCCGCTCGGGCTCCAGTCCGCTCCAGTCGAGATCGGGCTCGAAGCGATCCCGCAAGCGGACCCACTCCGCGTCCCGGGCGTCGGCGTCGGCCCCCCCCGGTTGGGTGTAGATCCAGTGCTGAAAGGCGTCGACCGAGGCGATGTGGGCCAGGCCGAGCAGCACGTCCTCCAGCCGGTCGAGCTGGACCCGCAACGCGGCATCGGGCTCCAGCCCACCGATCGGGCGCGCGAGATGCTCCCCCGCGATGAGCTCCATCGACATCGAGGCCAGCTCGGCGGCTTCCGCGCCGGGGTGTCGTTGCCACAGGAACTCGATCGGATGGGCCGCGAAGGCATGAAAGGCGTGCCCCGCCTCGTGCAACAGGGTGGTGACGTCTTCCATGACCCCCGAGGCGTTCATGAAGATGAACGGCCGGCCGCGGACGTGGAGGGTGTCGCAATAGCCTCCCGGCGCTTTCCCTTCGCGGCTGTCCAGATCGAGGCAGCCCTCCTCGGTCATCGTACGGAACTGGGCGCCGAGCACCGGGTCGACCGCGTGGAAGATCCTCAGTCCCATGGCAGTCAACTCACCCACGTCCCGGAACGGGGTCAGGGGCTCGCCCAGATAGGGATTGGGGGCGAGGTCCCAGGGCCGGAGCGCCGGAACGCCCAGTCGTCCGCGCCGCACGGCAAGCAGCCGGCGGAGGGCCGGAACGACCGTACGCTCGACGACGCCGTGAAAGCTCTCGCAATCCGCCGGGGTATAGTCGAACCTGAACTTGGCCCGAAAGCTGTAGTCCCGGTAGTTGGCGAAGCCGGCGTTGCCGGCGACCGTCCGGCGCAGCGCATGCATGCGGTCGAACAGCCCGGCCAGCTCGTTGCGTGCCTTCAGGTACGGCTCGGTCGCGCGACGAAAGGCCCGCTCCCGCACATCGCGCTCCGGCCGCTGGAGAAAGGGCGACAGCATCGGCAGCGGAAGCCGGCGTCCGTCCCAGTCGGCGGTCATGGAGCCGGTGAGGCGCTGGTAGGCGGCGCTATGCCCCTCCAGCTCCATCATCAGCGGAATGTTCTCCTCACGGAACAGTTCGGTGGCGGTACGAAAGCGGCGCAGCGTGGTGCGAAATCCCGGCGGCTCCAGGCCCGACTCGACCAGCCGCCGAGCGAGCGCGACGCTGCGTTGCTCGACCTGGGGGAGAATCTCGGCGGAGAACCGGAGGTGGGCCGCCTCCTTGGCCTGGTCGGCCGTGTCGCAGGTGTAAGCGATCATGGCCAGGGACGCGGCCTCGCTGAGCCGCGCTTCGAGCCGGGACCAGCTGCGCAGCCAGTCCAGGAGCCCTTCGGCGCCCAGCGGCGCCTCGGCCAGGGTGTCGTACCAGCCGCGGATCTGCTCCCACGTCGCCTCGGCAAGGGAGTCGGGCAGGTGGAGCGGATCGCCGCTCACGGCGTGCCTCTGGGGGCTGGGGACGCAGCGCCCGAATCCACCACAACCCCCTCCACAGGGGTCGGCTGCGGCAGCGATGGCGCATCGATCCGGAAGGCTAGCACCCCGACCATGGCGACGATCCCTCCGGCGACAAAGAACGGACTGGCGGGCCCGAAGCGCTGAAAGGCCGAGGTGGCGATCAGCGGCGCGAGCACACGCGCCACGCCGGCGAAGGTCTGCGCCACTCCCATGGTCAGCCCGAGTTCCCGGCGGTCGCTCGCCCGGGACATGAGCGAGGTGGTGGCCGGAAAGAGCAGGGCCGTGCCGATCGGGACCAGCGGAATGATCAGCGCCAGCACCCACAGACTATCGGTGGTGGGATACAACACCAACCCTAAAGTGAGTGCGACGGTGCCCAAACGCATCGCCCCCGCTTCCCCGACCCGCTGAATGATGGGGCCCAACAGGAGCGATCGCATGACGAGCGAGAGAGCCCCCACGTACAGGAAGACGTATCCGATGCTCCGCTCCGTGATCCCGAATTCCCGCTCCAGATAGAGCGACAGGATGGCGGTCATCGCCGAGAAGCCGAGCATGCCCGCGCCATAGATGGCCACGAAACGCGAAACCGGCCGGCCGGGATGGCGCACCACCGCCCAGGTCGCATGCCAGACAGGCCGGCGCTCGGCAGGCGGCTTGTCGTGGTGCACCCGCGACTCGGGCAGGCGGCGCCAGGCGAAGATCACGTTCGCCAGGCAAAGGGTGGCGGCGATCAGGCCGGGCGCCATCTGCCCCCAGCGCGCCGCCAGCGAGCCCAGCACCGGTCCCAGCATCACCCCGAGCGAGCTCGCGGCCGAAAGCCACCCCAGGGCCCGCGCGCGGTCGGACGGCTTGATGGTGTCCGCCACGTAGGCCTGGGCCACCCCGGTCATTCCCCCCCCCGCGCCCTGGATGATGCGAGAGGCGAAGAGCAGCCAGAGCGAGTTGGCCATCGCAAACACGACGTAGGCCGCAGCGGACGCGGTGAGCCCGATCAGCAGGGCCGGCCGCCGGCCGTACCGGTCCGACACCCGGCCCCACACCGGCGAAAAGAGCAGCTGCGCCACCGAGAAGGAGGCGATGATGAGCCCGATCTGCTCGGGCGTCGCCTTGAGGTGGAGGGCGTAGTAGGGCAGCAGCGGCAACACGATCGCGAAGCCGATCATGTCGACGCAGCTTGTCACGATCAGCACCGCGAGCCGTCGCAGCTGGTCGCGAGACTCTGCGGTGCCCTGGAACAGACGGGAGGTCACGCGAGGGCCGGCCCTCTCCAGGTTGGCGGCCGGACGGACCCAAGGCGCCTACGGGCTGGTCCCATTCGCGCCGAGGGCAATCAGGTTCAGGAACAGCCGTACCGCGCCGGGCACCCCGGCAGGAAGCTGCCGGAAGAAGCTGAGCCCGGTATAGACGTAGTGGCCGCCGCCCACTCGCGCCACGAGGAGGCCGCCCCGCTGGGGCGGCTCGCCCGCATCCGCCATCTCCAGGAGCGGACTCCACTCCTCGCTCCAGGAACGGGCGAAATAGAGCCCTCGTTCCTGGACCCATCCTTGCCAGTCGGCGGCGCCGATCGGATTGGGGCCCCGCAGTACCGCGTGGCCGGGGTCCAGCATCGTCACGGCGGCGGTCTCTTCCGCCACCCTGGGCGCGCCCCCGCGGCCCCGCAGCGGCTCCGTGGGGGTCTCGCTGAGCGAAAGCGGGAACGGAACGTTGTCGCCACGAAAGAAGGTTTGCTGCTGATACTGGACCACGACCGTTCCGCCCCCGTGGGCGAACTCGATCAAGCGGGCGGAGACCTCGGCCATGGCCGGATCGGTCTCGTACGCCCTGGGCCCGATCACAATGGCGCGATAGCCCGAAAGGTCGCCGCGCAGCAGCGCGCTCGCCGACAACAGATCGAGCCGGAGCCCCAGCGATTCGAGCGCTTCCGGGATCGCGTCCGCCGCCCCCCGGACGTAAGCGATGGTGCCGGCGGCGGGCCGCTCGAGCGGCGCAACGGTCACCTCGCCGGCGGCCGTCTCAGCCAGCTGCCGGATCCGGGTGTGCGGATACTCCACCCGGACAATCTGGAGGGCGAAACGCCGGCCCTCGCGGTCGCTGGCCACGGCGCGCACGGTCTGGCGTCCGACCGCCGCACCTGGCCGCACCCGGAACAGGATGCGCTGCTCGGGCCGCTGCGCGCTGAGCGAAACGGCCTGGGAGGCCGGTGCGGTCCAGCCCGGGGGTACCTCGAGCCGGACCTCGAGCTCGTGGGCCACGCCGTTCGTGGCCCGGAGTCCGACCTCGTACGCCAGGGTACCTTCCGCGCCCATGGGCCAGTAACCCGAAGCAGGGGAGAGGGTCAGGATCACCGCAGGTACGATGACCAGGGGACGCCTGATCTCGCCGATCGCCTGGTCCGCATAGCGGTACACCGCGTCGCGCGTGTCGACTCCGCCATTGGCGAGCCGGAACTCCACGACCGCGGGAGCTTGTTCGAAGGGCTCGCCACGGGGGGCATCGTCATCCCAGCGATACAACGCCATGCCGGGCAGCGGCGGATGGCGCAGGAAGTACGGGTCCGTGGCGGGCGCGTCGGCAGGGACTCGCACCACCACCGTGTCGGTACGGAGGGCCCCGGGCCCCAGGCGATGCGGCCCGTATCCGCCCGCCTCGCGTCCCAGAAGGCGGAGCACGCCGGTGACCTCGTGCGGGTCGGTGCCGGCATTCCAGCAGGAAAGGGTGACCCTCACCTCGGCGCCGGGAACCAGGCGGTCGGTCGAGGCGAGAGCGTCGCAGATCACTCGCGAACCGAGAAACAGCGCATGGTCGATCCGGCCCAGTTGTTCGGCGATCGGTCGGCCCGCCGGATCGGCGGCACCCGGCCGGCCGAGCAGCCGCTCGGCCTCATGGCGAAGCTCCGGCAGCCGTGAGAGGTCCCATGGCCGCAGCGCCCTGAGCTCGGCTCCAATCGCCACCAGGGCCGTCCGGGTGGCGGGGTCGCCGTCCGGCAGCAGCCCCGCCAGCGTGGTGTCGACTCCGGTGAAGAGGGCGCCTGCTTCCCCCGAGCCGGTCCGGTCCTCCTGGAGAATGATCCGGACATCCGAGGGGCCCATGGGCTGAAGCGTCCCCATGTCCTGCGAGCGATGGAGGCTGCGCCCCCGCATCGCGATCTGGCGATAGGACTGGCCGACGGCGGGGTCGAGCGCTCCCCCGTCCAGCGTGAGGGTCGCATCTCCTCCGAAGCGCGCGGTCTGGTAGAGCTTGAGCGGCGTCCAGGGAGTCAGTCCCTCCTGGGCCATCAACTCCGGGAATACCGCCGGATCCCCCGCCAGGCGGAAGGCCTCGCGCACCGCCCACCCCGAGGCCTGGTGTTGGCCGTGCCCATCACGCGGGGTACCGGAGAACACCGGAATCAGCACTTGGGGTCTGAAGCGGCGGACTACCCGGATCACGTCCTTGAGCACCGAGTCCCTGGGCCAGTAGCGCCAGGTGTCCTCCAGGCTCTTGGAATAGCCGAAGTCGAAGGCCCGGGTGAAGAACTGGCGCGCGCCGTCCAGGCGGCGCGCGGCGAGCAGTTCCTCGGTCCGCAGCACCCCGAGCCCGTCGCCCAGCTCAGCGCCGATCAGGTTCTGCCCGCCTTCGCCCCGGGTCAGGGACAGGTAGGCCGCCTCGGCTCCCATCCCACGCGCCAGGACGGTGAGCAACTCGGTGTCCTCGTCGTCGGGGTGCGCGCCGACCATCAGGACGCGCTTGTGATGCCCAAGCAAGCGGAGAGCCTGATCCAGGGCGACCAGCCCACCGGTGGAGGGTCCGACCTGCTGAGCGCCCGCCTGGCGGACCAGCAGCCCCAGGCAGCCCAGCAGGGCCAGCCTCGCCCGGCGAGACCGGTTCAGCCGCCTTCGCGGTTGCGCTGCCCGCGACGGCCCAGCATGAAGGCGAAGACGAAGGAGGCGAGCGCAAGCACCAGCAGCAACCGTCCAAAGGGGACCGCAACGGCGTAGAGCAACAGCAACATCCCCGCCGACACCAGAATGGTGCCGATCCCTCGAAAGACCTCGTCGAGATTCCGCCACTGGGTTTGTTTCCCCCATAGGAGCGCTCCACCGAGGCCGGCGACCCCGAGGATGAGAATGCCGAACCAGATCGCAATCCAAATCGGACGGCCAGGGACCATGCATCCTCGCGCTGTTCCTCCGGGGGGTCCGGACAACCGGCCGGGATGTTACTGCCGGTGCGAGTCCCGCACCAGAGTCAGACACCGGGGCTGCAACGCGCGCAGGGGCAAATCGCAGCGAGCCGATCGTAAGTATAGATCCCCGTCGAGTGCCCGTCGCTCCAGTCGATTCTGACCCCGTAGGCCCCGACCAGCTCGAGCCGGACCGGCCGGACGTCGGCCGGGACCCGCGCGGGGTCGAGGAGGGGGCGGCCGGTCATCTCCTGGACGCACTGCGCGCAGGGGCAGGCCAGCCGAAGGTCCCGCGCCGGGAACACCGCGTGGTGCCCCACCCCGTCCCAGTCGATGGCGACCCCAGCATCCCGCCGCTCGATGGCATGGGGCACCCGGCGCGGGCCCGGGGTCAATCGAACCGACTCCCGGATGGGATTAGGTTTGGAACAAGGAGACGCGGGACCCGAGCCCTTCTCGCGGGATGACGATGACCCAACGGCACGACCCCTTCGGCACCCGTTCGCCGCTGACCCTGCCTGGAACGCGACCCACCATCTACCGGCTCGAGGCCCTGGCCGGCAAGGCGGGCATCGATCTGGACCGGCTGCCATTCTCGATTCGGGTCCTGCTGGAAAACAGCCTCCGGCACTGCGGCCGCGGGGTCGTGACCGAGGACCACGTGCAGGCCCTCGCGGGGTGGAGTCCGGAGACCGCGGGCGGAGGCGAGGTTCCCTACATGCCCGCGCGCGTGGTGCTTCAGGATTTCACCGGGGTGCCCTGCGTGGTGGACCTCGCGGGAATGCGCGACGCCATGGGAGACCTGGGGGGAGACCCGGCACGGATCAACCCGGTGGTACCTTGCGATCTGGTCATCGATCACTCGGTGCAGGTGGATCATTACGGCACGCCCGAGGCCTTCAAGCTCAACGTGCAACTCGAATTTGCCCGCAACGCCGAGCGCTATCAACTGCTGAAGTTCGGGCGGCGTGCATTCCGCCATTTCCGTGTGGTGCCGCCGGGGACGGGGATCGTGCATCAGGTGAACTTGGAGTATCTCGCGTCGGTGGTCCAGCTGCGGGAACAGTTCGGCGACCTGTGCGCCTTCCCCGACACCCTCGTCGGTACCGACTCGCACACCACAATGATCAACGGCCTGGGCGTCATGGGATGGGGCGTGGGAGGCATCGAGGCCGAGGCCGTCATGCTGGGGCAGCCCTATTTCATGCTGCTGCCCGAGGTAGTGGGCCTCAAGCTGGTGGGCACCCTGCCGGTAGGGACCACCGCAACGGACCTGGTGCTGACCGTGACGCAACTGCTCCGTCGTCACGGGGTGGTCGACAAGTTCGTCGAGTTCCACGGCGAGGGCCTGTCGCATCTGGGATTGGCCGACCGCGCCACCATCGCCAACATGGCCCCGGAGTACGGGGCCACGATGGGTTTCTTCCCGGTGGATGACGAGACGCTGCGGTACCTGGAGCGGACCGGCCGCGACCCCGAGACGGTCGAGATGGTAGAAGCGTACTGCAAGGAGCAGGGGCTGTTCCGCCGCGACACCACCCCCGATCCCAGGTATTCCGCGACCCTCACGCTCGACCTCTCGACCCTGGTGCCTTCGGTCGCGGGGCCTCGGCGCCCGCAGGACCTCGTCGCACTCGCCGAGCTGGAGAAGAACTTCGCGGCCTCACTCCCCACCCTCCGGCCCGCAACCCGGCCCCGTCCCCAGGCCGAATTGACCCAGGAGAACGGCGCACGCTGGCTCAACGAGGGCGGGGGGACTGGATCGGCGGTGGCGGTGGAGGCGCCTGTCGGCGTTCCCTGCACCCTCGGCAGCGAGGCGTTTTCGCTGCGCGACGGCTCGGTCGTGATCGCCGCGATCACCAGCTGCACCAATACCTCCAATCCCTCGGTCATGCTGGGCGCCGGGCTGCTGGCAAGGAAGGCCGTGGCTCGCGGTCTTTCCAGCAAGCCCTGGGTCAAGACCAGCATGGCTCCGGGATCGCGTGTCGTGACCGACTATCTGCGGATCGCCGGCCTCCAGGACCCCCTCGACCGGCTCGGCTTTCAGGTGGTGGGCTACGGCTGCACCACGTGCATTGGCAACTCGGGCCCCCTGCCGGAGCCGATCGCCCGCGCGATCGACGAGCACGGTTTGGTCACGGCGGCGGTGTTGAGCGGCAACCGGAACTTCGAGGCGCGGATCCACCCGCAGGTACGGGCCAACTACCTGATGTCGCCGATCCTGGTCGTGGCCTTCGCCCTGGCCGGCCGCGTCGATCTCGACCTCACCCAAGAGGCGCTCGGTTCCGATCCCGATGGCAAGCCGGTCTACCTCGCCGACCTGTGGCCCAGCGCGGCCGAGATCGCCGACGCCATGGCCCGGTCCCTCAAACCCGAGTTGTTCCGCGACCAGTACGCCTCCGTCTTCGACGGCGACGAGGAGTGGCGCCAACTGGCGGTCCCCGAGGGCACCCGGTTCGCCTGGGATCCCGCGTCCACCTACATCCGCCAGCCCCCCTTCTTTGCCGACCTGCCCCGGGAGCCCGGCGAGCCGGTCGATATCCGTGGTGCCAGGGTCCTGGTCTCGGTCGGCGACTCGGTGACCACCGACCACATCTCCCCCGCCGGCGCCATTCCCCGGAACGGCCCCGCGGCGGCGTACCTGCGGGAGCACGGGGTCGACCAGGCCGACTGGAACACCTTCGGCTCCCGACGAGGCAACCACGAAGTCATGGTGCGCGGCACCTTCGGCAACGTGCGCATCAGGAACCGGCTCACGCCCGACCGGGAGGGGAACTGGACCGAGCACCTGCCGAGCGGCGAGGTCATGTCCATCTACGACGCGGCGATGCGTTATGCCGCCGAGGACACGCCACTGCTGGTGCTCGCCGGCAAGGAATACGGTGCCGGATCAAGCCGGGACTGGGCGGCCAAGGGCACGCTGCTGCTGGGGGTCCGCGCGGTGCTGGCGGAGAGCTTCGAGCGGATCCACCGGAGCAACCTGGTGGGCATGGGGGTGCTGCCACTGACCTATCCTGAGGGCCAGTCCAAGGAAAGCCTCGGACTGAGCGGACGCGAGAGCTACGAGATTGCGGGACTCGCGACCCTCACCGCCGGAGCCACAGTGGACGTCGTGGCCCGCCGGGCCAACGGAGAAACGGTCGAGTTTGGCGCGGTCGCGCGCCTCAATTCACCGGTGGAGGTGGCATACTACCGCCACGGCGGGATTCTCCAGCGGGTGTTGCGGCAGTTCCTGGAATAGCGGACCGGGGGATGTTCAAGGGCTCAGGGCCCCAGACCGCGCTCTCTGAGCCCTGAGCCCCTGCAGTGCCGAGCGGACCTTGCTAGGCGACCAGATCCTTCAGCCGATCGCCCACATCGCCTTCGCGCAGCCGCATCAGCGCGCGGTCGCGGAGTTGCCGAATCCGCTCCCGGGTCACCCCCATCATCCGGCCGATCTCCTCGAGCGTCCGGCTGTTGCCGTCCTCCAGCCCGAAGTAGAGCTTGAGGACCTTGGCGTCGCGGGGTGGCAGCGAGGCCAAGGCGGCTTCGATATCGGCGCTCTGGCTGTTGGCCATCGCGGCGGTATCGGTGCCCTCCTGGTCGGCCGAGGCGAACCGCTCCATCCGCTCGTTGCCGTCGCCGTCGCGGGTGGGGTGGTCCAGGCGCACCGCCTCGGAGTTCAAGGCCGAAAGGGAGCGCACCGCCTCGATGGTGAGGCCGGTGGCCCGGGCCAGCTCCTCCGTGGTCGGCATCCTGCCCAGTTTTTCCTTGAGCAGCGTGGTGGTCCGACCCAGCCGGCTCAGGTCGGCTGTCCGGTTGAGCGGCACCCGGACCGGCCGGCCATGCCGGGCGATCGCGGCCTGCACCGCCTGGCGAATCCACCACACGGCGTAGGAAATGAACTTGACGCCCCGATCCGGGTCGAACTTCCGGGCCGCCGTCATCAGGCCCAGGTTGCCCTCCCCGATCAAGTCGACCAGCGGCACCCCGCGGTTCTGGAACTTCTTCGCCACGGACACGACGAAACGGACATTGTGCCGTGCCAGGCGCTCCTGCGCGGCGATGCTGCCCCGGAACGCCTTCCGGGCCAGCTCCATTTCCTCGTCGCGCGTGAGAAGGGGGACCCTGCTGATCTCGTCGAGGTACAGATCGAGGCTTTCACGACCTTCGTCCACGGCGCGGGCGATCTGGGCTGGACGCACAGCACGCCGCTTCCGTCGGGAGCCAAGGCTCACCTGACCGCCTCCTTTGTCAAAACGAGACCCGACGATACCCTGTCGGAATCCCGAAATTTTGTAGGTCCGGCTTCGAATAGCGCAATTTAGCACCTAAAACGCACAATTTCAATAAGTTAGCTAAGATCAACTGCCAGTTGACGTTGCGCGATAAGGCCCTGTGTCATGTCAGGATGGCAGCGATCTCGGGCTTTGGCGACCCCTGAAAACTCAAACGGGGCCCGGCGTCCAGGCTGGAGACGCCTCCCCCCGGAGGTATTGCACGAGGTGACCGGGAATAACTCCAGCCGCTAGAGCGCTTTGAGCTCGGAGACGAGTTTGGTGATGGACTGTTTGGCGTCCCCAAACAGCATGGCGGTCTTGGGATTGTAGAAGAGTTCGTTCTCGATCCCGGCGAAACCCGCCCCCATTCCCCGCTTGAGCACGATGATGTTTCTGGCGTGGTCGACATTGAGGATCGGCATGCCGTAGATCGGGCTGCCGGGGTCGGTCCGTGCCGCCGGGTTGACCACGTCGTTGGCCCCCACCACCATGACCAGATCGGTCCGCTCGAACTCGGCGTTGATCTGGTCCATATCCAGCAGCTTCTCGTAGGGAACGTTCGCTTCGGCGAGCAACACGTTCATGTGCCCCGGCATGCGCCCGGCCACGGGATGAATGGCGTACTTCACTTCCGCGCCCTTCTTCTCCACCAGGTCCGCCATCTCGCGCAGCACGTGCTGCGCCTGGGCCACGGCCAGCCCGTAGCCGGGCACGATGATCACCGACTGGGCATACGCCAACTGCACGGCGGCGTCGTCCGGGGTGGTCTGCCGGACGCTGAGCCCCTCGGCGCTTTTGCCGCTGCTGAGCTGCGCGGCCCCGAAGGCACCGAACAGGACGTTGGCCAGGGAGCGGTTCATCGCCTTGCACATGATCTGGCTCAGGATGATGCCCGCCGATCCGACCAGGGCGCCGGAGATGATCAGCACTTCGTTGCGGATCACAAACCCGGTCATCGCGGCGGCCAGTCCGGAATACGAATTGAGCAGCGAAATGACGACCGGCATGTCCGCGCCGCCGATCGGGATCACCAGCAGCACGCCGAGCAGCAGGGCGACGCCGCAGGTTGCGTAGAAGGGCCAGAGCAGGGAATCGGGCACCATGATCTGGTAGACGCTGAGCCCGGCCACAGCGAGAAACAGCAACGCGTTCACCAGCTTCTGCATCGGGAAGACGATGGGCCGCCCGGACATCAGCTCCTGGAGCTTGGCAAACGCGATGATGCTCCCGCTCAGCGTGACCGCGCCGATCATCAGCGCCAGCTGAATCGTGATGGAGATATCGAGCGGCAGGGTGTCTCCGACCAGCTCGGACTTGAGGAACTCCGCCCCGCCCACCAGCAACGAGGCGCCGCCACCCAATCCGTTGAGCAAGGCGACCATCTGGGGCATTGCGGTCATCTTGACCGCGCGCGCCATCCAGGCGCCCAGCCCGCCGCCGACGACGAGGCCGGCGATGATGGTGGCGTAGGACAGGATCCCGGACGCGGCGAGGGTGACCGCGACGGCCAGCAGCATGCCGACGCTGGAAACCCGGTTCCCCCGCACCGCCGTGGCGGGATGGGAGAGCCATTTGAGGCCGAGGATGAAGCAGATTGCCGCGAGCAGGTAGAGCAGCTGGGCCAGGGCCGGCGACATCAGCGGTCTCCCGGCTTGGACTTGAACATGCTGAGCATGCGGTCGGTCACCAGATAGCCGCCCGCCACGTTGATCATGGCGAAGACCACCGCGAGGAAGCCGATGATCTGCGAAATCCAGCCGTGGCCGCCGCCCGCCACGATCAGCGCCCCGACCACCGTGATGCCGGAGATGGCGTTGGCGCCCGACATGAGCGGGGTATGCAGGGTGGACGGTACCCGGTGGATCAGCTCCACCCCGAGAAAGGTGGCCAGGGCGAAGACGACGATGCTGGGAATCAGGGTTTCGAGCACCGGCTACCTCCCGTAGCGAACCTGGCCGCCGTGCGTAACGCACATCGGCCCGGTGATCGGGTCGTCGAGGTCGATGGTGAGCGCGCCGTCCTTCAGAAGGTATTCCACGAAGGTCTGCACGTTCTTGCTGTACATGAGGCTGGCGTGGTGCGACACCATCGCCGGCAGGTTGGAGGGCCCGAGGATGGTGACGCCGTGTACGATGACCGTCTCCCCGGGGCGGGTCAGCTCGCAGTTGCCGCCTCCGTCGGCGGCCAGGTCCACGATCACCGATCCCGGCCGCATGCTCTGGACCATCGCGGCGGTGATGATGCGCGGCGCAGGTTTGCCGGGGATCTGCGCCGTGGTGACCACCAGGTCCATCTGCTTGATGTGATTGGCCACCGCCTGATTGGCCCGGGCCTGCTGATCCTGGTCCAACTCCCGCGCGTAGCCGCCCGCCGCTTCGGCCGCCACCGCGTCCGCTTCGACGAAGCTTGCCCCCAGACTCTGTACCTGCTCCTTGACCACGGGCCGGACATCGAAGGCCGAGGTGACCGCGCCCAGCCGCCGCGCGGTGGCAATCGCCTGAAGGCCGGCGACTCCGGCGCCGATGATGAACGCCTTGCCCGGTGGAATGGTCCCGGCGGCGGTGGTGAGCATCGGCAGCAACCGGCTCAGGTGCGACGCGCCCAGCAGCACGGCCTGGTACCCGGCGACCGTGGCCTGGGAGGACAGCACATCCATGCTCTGCGCCTTGGTGGTCCGGGGCACGAGCTCCATGGCGAAGGCGGCGACGCCGCGGATGGCGAGCAGCGCCAGCAGATCCGCGCTTTGGGCCGGATTGAGCAGGCTCGCGAGCGCGGCCCCCTGCTTCAGGCGTCCGGCCTCCTCGGCGGAGGGACGCTGCACCTTGAGCAGGCAGTCGGCGTCGGACCAGATCTCGGAGCCCACCAGGCGGGCGCCGGCCGTGGTGTAGTCCTCATCCGGGAAATACGCGGGGAGGCCGGCGCCCCGTTCGACCAGCAGCTCGACGCCGGCTTTGCAGAGGCGCGACACGGCGGCGGGCACGAGGGCCACCCGGGTCTCGCCCGGCGCGGTTTCCCTCGGGACACCGATGCGCATCGGAGCTCCTTTCAATCTGGGAGGGCGAAAAAGACACGACAATCTAGCCCGGGCAGGTCCCCGGTGCGACCGATCACCACGATGGACGGAAGCAGTCGAGGTGGATATGCTGGAGGCAGGCCCGCCGAGCGGAGAGCCCAGTGTACCAGACTTGCCTGTCTTGTAAGCGGCAATTGGGGAGTAATGCGACCCTGGAATCGATGCCGGTCGGCCGCCGGCTGGCGTTCGACGCCGCCAAGGGGCGGCTCTGGGTCGTGTGTCCCACGTGCCGGGCCTGGAACCTGACCCCGATCGACGAGCGGTGGGAGGCCGTGGAGGACTGCGAGCGCCTCTTTCGCGCCACCCGGCTCCGCTACGCCACCAGCGAAGTAGGGCTCGCGCATCTGCCCTCGGCCCTGGAGTTGATTCGGGTGGGCAGGCCGCTGTTCCCCGAGCTCGCAGCTTGGCGGTATGGGCAACGACTCTCCCGGCTGCGGAGAGCCTGGCGGGGTCGCTCGCTGTCCCGGCTGGTCGGCGAGCCAGCGGTGTTTCATCTCGTTCCGGACGCGCCCCACGCGCTCCAACTGGTCCCCGTGGCGGATGCGCCACGCGTTCGTCTGAACCCCGCGCGGGATGGGGCGTCGTGGAGCCTTGAGCGACCGCTGGCCCCGATGGACCCCGATCTGCCCGGCGGGTGGACCTCACTCCGCGCCGCCATCCCCCTGGGGCAGACCTTTGCGGGAGCCGACGGGCTCCGCTTTGGCGCGGGTCTCTTCAGTATCCTGAACCGGGACCTCCCAGTGAAACGGCTGCTGCCGGACGCGCTGGCCTGGCTGGACCGCTTCGGCAATCCCTTCGAGGAAAACGCTGAGGGGCGCGGGCCTGCCAGCGCCTTCAGGCACACCGAAATCGTAAGGGACCTGGCGGCATCGGTGCGATTCGCGCTCGAAATCGCCACGCAGGAGTCCGAGGAGGCGGTTTTCCTGCGAGGGGAGCTGCGGGTGCTGACTGGTGCCTGGCGCCAGGCGGAAGAGATCGCCGCCATCGCGGATTCCCTGGCCCGGCCGGACTGGATCGAGCGCTGGCTCGAACGGCATCGACCGATCGTGACGCACCACCCGCGGCGGGCGTGACGCGGGCGGAGGTCTACGCCCCCGGGTCGATCGGGAACGTCGGACCTGGACTCGACGTGCTCGGCCTTGCCGTGACCGGCGCGGGCGACACGGTCATCGCGGAGCGAAGCGACCGGCCCGGGGTGCGCGTGGCGGACCCGGGCCATCGCGATCTCTCCTCGGACCCCGCACTTCACGCTTCGGCGATCGCCGCGCGGGCGGTGCTGCGGCGCGCCGGCGCCGAAGGGGACGTGGGCCTCACGCTGACGGTACGCAAGGGCCTGCCCCTCTGCGGCGGCCAGGGCGGAAGCGCCGCGTCGGCCGCCGCAGGGGCGGGCGCCGCCAACGCGATCCTGGGCGGTCCGCTCCCCCCCTGGCTGGTGGTCGACGCGGCCCTCGAGTCGGAAACGGCCCTGGCGGGAAGGCACGCGGACAACGTCGCGCCCGCCGTGCTGGGCGGCCTGGTGCTGATCAGAAGCCTGGAGCCCCTCGAACTGGTCCGGGTGGCTACGCCGCCGGCCCTCCGGCTGGTCCTGGTCAAGCCGGCGATGGCGCTCAGCACCCGCGAGGGGCGCGTCGCGCTGCCGGCGACGGTGCCGCTCGCCACGGCGCTGCATCAGGCCGCCCAGGTCGCCGCCATGGTGGCCGCGGCCATGAGCGGCGATATCGCGGCCTTCGGCCGCGCGATCGACGACCGGATCGCGGAGCCGGCGCGGGCCCCCCTCCTGCCCGGCTTCGCGGAGGCCAAGCGCGCCGCCATCGAGGCCGGCGCGCACGGGTGCTCTATTTCCGGGAGCGGGCCGACCGCGTTCGCCGTGTGCGATGGCGAGCCGTCGGCGCTCCGGGTCGTCGAGGCGATGATCGACGCGTACCGGGGGCGCGGCCTCGATGCGACGGCACGGATCGCCGAGGTCGACATGACCGGCCTCCGCGTAACGACTTCGTGAGCACGAGCAGCCAGGTCTGTCTCCGTTGCGGCGAGGCCCTCGACGAGCTGGACCCGCGGACCCGATGCCCCTGCGGCGGGTTGCTCGACGTGCGGCATCCCGCGCCGCCGTGGACCGGACCGGAACTCCGGGCGCAGCTGGCCTCACGCCATGCGGCGACGGCTCCCGGAGCCGGCTCCGGGGTCTGGCGCTACCGCGAGCTGATCCTGCCCGGACACACCGGGAGCGACCTGATCTCCCTGGGCGAAGGCGACACGCCGCTGCTCGCCTGCGGCCCGGCCGCGGGCTGGGCGGGGGTGGACGCGCTGCTCTGCAAACACGAAGGCTGGAACCCCACCGGATCGTTCAAGGACCGCGGGATGGCGATCGGGGTGACCCAGGCCCGCCGGGTCGCGGCGCAGATCGTCGCCTGCGCTTCCACCGGGAACACTTCGGCGTCGCTCGCCGCCTACGCCGCCCGCGCTGGCCTGCGCGCCCTGGTCCTCATCCCCTCGGGACAGGTTGCCTCAGGCAAGCTGGCACAGGCGATCGGCTACGGCGCGAGGACCCTCCTGGTGCGCGGGGATTTCGACGATTGTCTGCGCCTGTTGGAGGCGCTTGCGGGGAGGGGTGGGGTGTATCCGCTCAACTCGATCAACCCGTTTCGGGTGGAGGGGCAGAAGACGATCATGCTCGAACTGCTCCAGCAGTTGGAGTGGACCCCGCCCGACTGGATCGTGCTGCCGGCGGGCAACCTGGGAAACACGGCGGCGTTCGGCAAGGCCCTGGAGGAAGCCCTGGCGTGGGGACTGATCGATCGCGTGCCGAGGCTGGCCGCGGTGCAGGCCGAAGGGGCGGCCGCCTTCGCGTGGGGCTTCGAGGAGAATTTCGCGCGGCGGCGCCGGGTCAGAGCCGAGACGATCGCAACCGCCATCCGGATCGGCGACCCGGCCTCCTGGGACCGGGCGGTCCGGTCGATCCGGCGTACCAACGGTGTGGTCACCCGCGTCAGCGACGAGGAAATCCTGGAAGCCAAGTCCGTGATCGACGGGGCGGGGATCGGTTGTGAGCCGGCCAGCGCCGCGGCGCTGGCGGGGCTGCGGCGCCTGGTCGGTCAGGGAACGATTCGCCGAACGGAGTCGGTGGTCGCGGTCCTGACCGGGCATCTCCTCAAGGACCCTGGGAGTCTCGAGGCGATGCACCTGCGGGGACAACCGCGGGGCGCCTGGGCCAATCCGCCGCTCGAGGTCGACGCCACGCTGGAAGCCGTCGTGGCCGCCGCCGGGATGGGCTGAGTTCGCCCTTACTGCGGGCCGGCCCCCCGTAGACGCTGGATCGCCTCGCGCAGCTCCACGTAGGCCTGCGGATCAACCTCCCGGAAGGGCGCCATCACGTGCGCAATCTTCCCGTTCTTGACGATGAACAGGCTCCGATTGGTCAGGTTGCGGTTGGGCACGAACGCGCCGAACAGCCGCCCCACCGCGGCGCCGGAATCGCTCAGGAATGTGAACGGGTACTGCTTGTCGCTCGCCCACGATGCCAAGGTGGTGTCGGCGTCCGCGCTGATGGCGAAGAGCGTGACGTCATCGCCGAAGATCGTCGCGTACTGATCACGGTACGCGTCCATTTGGATGGTTCAGCCACCGGTCCTGGCGCGGAAAAAGAACGCCAGGACGACGATCTGGTTCTTGGCGTCCTCGATGCTGAGGTTGGGACCCACCCCATCCTGGCCGGCCGAAGGCAGGCTGAAAGGAGGCGCCTCGGCGCCGACCGCCAGGGGCGTCGGCGGCGGAGCCTGGGGCTGTTGGGCGGCGATAGGGCCCGCCAGCAGGGCGGCGGCCATGGCGGCCAGGAGACTCTGTTTCATACGTCCTCGGGCTTCGGGTACCAGGGCTGAATGCTAACCGCGGGCCGGGCCGCCGCAAACCGCGGGGCCTGGCTGGGGGGAACATTCCCCGTTTCCGGAGCATCCGGAACCCCCTATTTTCCGTCCTCTATGGCGAATTACCAATACATTTTCACCACCCGCGACTTGGGGAAGGTGGTTCCTCCGAGCCGCCACGTCCTCAAGGACATTTCCCTCGCGTTCTTCCCGGGGGCCAAGATCGGCGTGCTGGGCGCGAACGGCGCGGGCAAGAGTACTCTGCTCCGTATCATGGCCGGCATCGACAAGGACTTCATCGGCGACGCCCGCCCCACCGAGGGGATCCGGATCGGCTACCTGTCGCAGGAGCCGGCCCTGGACCCGGACAAGGATGTCCGCGGGAACGTCGAGGAGGCGGTCGCGCCCATCCGCGATCTGTTGACCGCGTTCGAAACCCTGAGCGCGAGCTTCGCCCAGCCGATGGACGACGACCGGATGAACGAGTTGCTGGAGCAGCAGGGCGCGCTGCAGGACCGGATCGACGCCCTGGGCGCCTGGGAGCTGGACCGGAAGATTGACATCGCCATGGACGCGCTGCGTCTCCCGCCAGGGGACGCGGACGTCACGACGCTGAGCGGCGGCGAGCGGCGCCGGGTGGCCCTGTGCCGGATCCTGCTGGAACAGCCCGACCTGCTGCTGCTGGACGAGCCGACCAACCACCTCGACGCCGAATCGGTGGCCTGGCTGGAGCGCCACCTGGCCGACTTCCCGGGCACCGTCGTCGCCGTCACGCACGACCGCTACTTCCTGGACAATGTGGCCGGCTGGATTCTGGAACTGGACCGCGGCGAGGGGATCCCCTGGAAGGGGAACTATTCCTCCTGGCTGGACCAGAAGCAGAAGCGTCTCGCCGTGGAAGAGAAGCAGGCCTCGGCCCGGCGGCGGACCCTGGAGCGCGAGCTGGACTGGATCCGGATGTCACCCCGCGCGCGACAGGCCAAGTCCAAGGCGCGGATCAGCGCCTACGAGGAGCTGGTTGCCGAGGAAACCAGGGGCCCCGACGCGGGAGCGGAGATCCTGATGCCCCCGGCGCCGCGGCTGGGCGACGAAGTGGTGATCGCCGAGGACGTCGCCAAGGGATACGGCGACCGGCTGCTGTTCGAGAACCTGGCGTTTTCCCTGCCCCGCGGCGGCATTGTCGGCGTCATCGGGCCCAATGGCGCGGGCAAGACCACGTTGTTCCGGATGGTCGTGGGAGAGGAAACGCCCGACGGCGGCCGCCTCACGGTCGGCCCGACGGTTCAGCTGTCGTACGTCGACCAGAGTCGCGAGGCCCTCGACGGGGACAAGACGGTGTTCGAGGAGATCTCGCGGGGGGAAGAGACCCTGCTGTTCGGGAAGCGCGAAGTCAACGCGCGGGCCTACGCCGCGAGCTTCGGCTTTCGGGGGGCCGAGCAGCAAAAGGGGGTGCGCCACCTCTCGGGCGGCGAGCGCAACCGGCTGCACCTGGCCAAGCTGCTCCGCAGCGGAGGCAATCTGCTGCTGCTGGACGAGCCCACCAACGACCTGGATGTCGACACCCTGCGGGCGCTGGAAGAGGCGTTGCTTCGCTTCTCGGGGTGCGCGGTGGTGATCAGCCACGATCGCTGGTTCCTCGACCGGATCGCCACGCACATTCTGGCCTTCGAAGGCGACAGCCAGGTCAAGTGGTACGAGGGTAACTACCAGGACTACGCCGCGGATTACCGCCGCCGGACCGGCCGGGCGGTGGATCAGCCGCACCGGATCAAATACAAGAAACTGGTGCACTAGGCCGGCGATGCACCTTTCGGACCGCATCCCGCCGCTGCCGCCGCGCATCGCGGGCCTGGCCGACCTTGCGCACAACCTGTCCTGGAGCTGGCACCGCGAGGCACGCGCATTGTTCAGCACGGTCCAGGAGTTGTTGTGGCACCAGACGCGCCACAACCCGATCCGGCTGCTCCAGCAATGCGATCCGGACCGCCTCGAGCAGCTGGCGGCGGATCCGGCGTTCGTGGCACAATACGACGCCATTATGGCCTGGATGGAAGGGGAGAAGCAGAGCCTGGCCACCTGGTTCGGCCACTCCCACCCGGACCTGCTGAACCGGACCGTCGCGTACTTCTGCGCGGAGTTCGGCGTACACAACTCGGTTCCGATCTACTCCGGCGGCCTCGGGGTGCTGGCCGGCGACCACTGCAAGTCCGCCTCGGACCTCGGGGTCCCGCTGGTGGGGCTTGGCCTCTTCTATCGCCGGGGCTATTTCGACCAGCGGCTGCGGCTCGACGGCTGGCAGGAGGACAGCGACGACGCCGTCGATCCGAGCGGCGTGCCGCTCACCCTGCTCAGGGCCGCCAACGGCGCCCCGCATCTCTGCGTGGTGGAGACCTTCGGCCGGCCGGTCATGGTGCGGGTGTGGAGACTCCGGGTCGGGCGGGTGCCCATCTACCTGCTCGACACGGATCTTCAGGAGAATCACCCCGATGACCGCGGACTGGTCAGCAAGCTGTACGGCGGCGGCGAGGACCTCCGGCTCCGCCAGGAATGGATCCTCGGTGCGGGCGGGGTGAAGGTCCTGCGCGCCCTGGGCCGCGCGCCGGCGGTCTGGCACGCCAACGAGGGACACGCGGCGTTCATGCTCCTGGAGCGGGTCCGTGAGCTGGTGGCGGAGGGAATCGGCCCGAAGCAGGCCGTGGCCCGGGTGCGGGCGACCTCGGTCTTCACCACCCACACGCCCGTGCCGGCCGGACACGACACCTTCGATCCCGACGAGGTGGCGCTCTGCACGGGCCCGATCTGGGAGGGCCTCGGGATCTCGCGCGAGGAGCTGTTCGCGCTGGCGTTGAATCCGGCCCGCAAGAACGCCCGCTGGGACATGACCGCGCTCGCGCTCCGGCTCTCGGAGCACGTGAACGGCGTTTCGCGCCGACACGGCGCGGTATCGCGCCGAATGTGGACCTCGCTCTGGCCCCAGCGCGCCGAGCACGAGGTGCCGATCCGGTCGGTCACCAACGGCGTGCACCTGGCGACCTGGATGGCCAACAAGGTGATGGCGCTGCTCGATCGCCACCTGGGCGTGGAGTGGGGGCTCCGGCCGGATGATCCGGCGCTGTGGCAGAAGGTGGCGAAGATCGAGCCGGTGGAGTTCTGGGCCGTCCATCAGCAGCTCAAGTCGGTGCTCTGGGGCTTTCTGCGCGAGGACGCGCGGCGGCGCTTTGCCGACCAGTGGAAGGAATCGAGCCAGGTGGTCGGCGCCGGGGTGCTGCTCGATCCCAACACCTTCACCATCGGGTTTGCCCGCCGCTTCGCCACGTACAAGCGAGCCAACCTGATTTTCAGCGATCCCGACCGGCTGCACCGTCTGCTGGTGAACCCGCGCCGTCCGGTCCAGATCCTGATCGCCGGCAAAGCGCACCCCGCGGACACCCCCGGCAAGGAAGTGCTCAAGCGGGTCTACGGGTTCACCCACGATCCGTTCTACGAGGGACGCGTCGCCTTCATGGAGGACTACGACATGCACCGGGCCCATCTTCTGGTGCAGGGCGTGGACCTGTGGCTCAATCTCCCACGCGCTCCCCTCGAAGCCAGCGGGACCAGCGGCATGAAGGCGGCGCTCAACGGGGTGCCTCAGCTCAGCACCGCCGACGGCTGGTGGGAGGAGGGCTTCGACGGGAGCAATGGCTGGGCGCTGCCGGTCGTCGATGCCGCGCGACCGGTCGAGGAGCAGGACGCGGCGGACGCCGAGGCGTTGTATCGTCTGCTGGAGGAGGAAGTGGTGCCGTTGTACTACGACCGGGACGAGCGCGGCATTCCCCAGGGCTGGGTGGAGCGCATGCGCCAGGCGCTGCGGGTCGCGGCCTCGAGCTTCACGGCGGACCGGATGGTACGCGAGTACACCGAGCAGTTCTACGTACCGGCGATGCGGGAGGAGGGGAGCGGTCCGTGACCACGGTCGTCCACCTGGTGGCGGAGTACTTCCCCTACGCCCGGACCGGCGGCCTCGCGGAAGCCTCCAACGGGCTGGCCAAGTTCCAGGCGCTCGGCGGGCAGCCCACCCTGGCCCTCATGCCCCTGCACCGCTCGGCCAGGACCAACGCCGGAGACCTGGTGCCCGTCGGCGATCCCTTCGAGGTCCGGGTCGGCTGGCGCCGCGACACGGCACAACTCTACACGCAGCGCCGGCCGGCCGAGCGCGCCCAGGTCTTTTTCCTGGCGCATGCCGGCTACTTCGACCGCGCGGGCATCTACGGCGAAGCCGGCCGTGACTACGCGGACAACCTGGAGCGCTGGAGTTTCTTCGCGGCGGCGGCGGTCCAGGCCCTCCCCCGGCTGCATCCGGGGCCCACCCTGCTGCACGCGCACGACTGGCATGCGGCGCTCGCGCTGGCTTATCTCCGCGTCCACCACCGCGAGGACCCGTACTTTCGCGCCGTGCGGACCGTGCTCTCGGTGCACAACGCGGGGTATCAGGGCCACTACCCGGCCACGCGGCTCGGCGACCTCGGGCTTCCGGCGGCGCTCTACCGCTGGCAGCAGCTGGAGTGGCACGGGCAACTCAACCTGCTCAAGGCCGGACTGATTTTCGCCGATGCCGCGGTGACCGTCAGCCCCAATCACGCGAAGGAACTGCGCACCCTTGACGGCGGCTTCGGCCTGCACGACGTATTCCAGTGGATGGGGCCCCGGTTTCTCGGCATCCTCAACGGGATCGACCAGCGCGCCTGGGACCCCGCGGTCGATCCGCTGCCCACCGCCCGCTATTCGCGCGAGAACCTCGCGGGGAAGCGCGAATGCAAGCGCGCGGCCCAGGAGCGGTTCGGCCTGGAATCGCGTCCCGATCCGCCGCTGTTCGCCATGGCGGCGCGGCTGGTCAAGCAGAAGGGGATGGACCTGCTGCTGGAGAGCCCCGACCTGTTCGGCCTCGCGGCGCAATTCGTGTTTCTCGGCGCGGGCGAGCCGCAGTACGAGCAGGCCCTGCGGCGCATCGCCTCGGCCGCGCCGGGCCGGATCGCGGTGGACACCGGCTTTAGCGACGAGCTGGAGCATCAGCTCATGGCGGGCGCGGACCTGCTGCTGATGCCCTGCCAGTACGAGCCCTGCGGGCTCACCCAGATGCGGGCGCAGCGCTACGGCGCCATTCCCGTGGTGCGGCGGGTTGGAGGGCTGGCCGACACGGTCGAGCAGGGCGTCACCGGGTTCATCTTCGACGCGTTCAGGGCAGAGCCGCTGCTGGGCGCCTCGCTCCGCGCGCTCGATCTCTACGCCCGGCCCGTGGAGTGGCAACTCATGATGAAGGAAGCCATGGCGCGGGACTTCAGCTGGGAACGCTCGGTCGAGCGCTATGCCGCGGTGTATCGTGAGGTCCTGAGCGGGCGGTGGAGGTCGCCGAATGATTAGCGGACCGGCGGAAGCGCGGCCCGGCGGATCGGCGGGCGGGATGGATTTCGTGCTTGCGCTGCACAGCCACCTGCCCTGGGTGCTGCACCATGGGCGCTGGCCTCACGGGAGCGACTGGCTGTGTGAGGCGGCGGTGGACACCTACCTGCCGCTGCTCGGCGCGATGGAAGGACTGGAGACCCGATGGATCCCCGCGCCGATCACGCTGGGCGTGACCCCGGTTCTCGCCAACCAGCTTGCCCATCCGGGGTTCGCGCGCGAGCTGGAGGCCTTCCTGGCGCAGCGGATCGCGGCCTGCGATGAGGCGATCGAATCGTTCCGTCGCTCGCACGAGAGCCACCTCATTCCCATCGCCTGGTTCTGGCGCGGCCATCTGCGGCGGCTGCGGCGCACCTTCGAGCGCGCCGGCCGCGACATTCCGGGCGCGCTCGCAACGCTGGCGGGTCGCGGCCGCATCGAGCTGATGACGTCGGCGGCGACGCACGGGTTCCTGCCGCTCCTCGCGCGCGACGAGAGCATCCGGCTTCAGCTCCTGGTGGGGCGCCTGGAGCACGAGCGCTTGTTCCGGCAGACGCCGGCAGGCTGCTGGCTGCCGGAATGCGCCTACCGGAACGCCGGCCCGTGGGCGCCGCTCCCGACCGCGCCCGCGGCCTCGCACCGGGCGGGCACCGATGCCTTCCTCGCCGAGGCCGGCTTTCGCTATTTCTTCGTCGACTCGCACATGGCGGAGGCCGGGGAATCGCTCGGGCTCTACGGCGAACCGGACGTGGGCGAGGAGATCAAGACCCCCGGTCGTACCACCCTGGATCGCCGGTGGCCCCGCTCGCCGTATCGGAGCTATCAGTTGCCGGGATCCAACGGCCGCTCGATCGCCGTCCTGGTGCGCGACCCCAGGGCCTCGCTCCGGGTGTGGAGTCGATGGGAAGGCTACCCCGGCGACGAGGGCTACCTCGAGTTCCACAAGATCCGCTTTCCGGGCGGCCTCAAGTTCTGGCGGGTGACGGGCCTGGACGTCGACCTGGGCGGCAAACTCCCCTACGACCCGAACGTGGCGCGCGCCAGGGCGTTCCGGCACGCGGCGGACCTCTCCGCGCTGCTCGAGTCCATCGCCGCGAGCACCGGGCCCCTGGGCGGCGAAGTGACCGCGGTGCCGTTTGACACGGAGCTGTTTGGGCACTGGTGGTTCGAGGGCCTGGATTTCCTGGGAGACCTGTATCGCCGGTTGAGTCAGCAGGGTCGGGTGCGGCCGGCCAGCGCCTCGGAGCATCTCGGACGCCATCCCCCCGCTCAGGGCATCCGGCTGGTCGACGGCTCCTGGGGGGCCAACGGCGACTACAGCAAATGGCTGAACGGTCAGACCGAGTGGACGTGGGAACGGCTCTGGCCGCTGGAGAGCCGTTTCTGGGAAGTCGTGCGATCGTCCGATGGAGATGGGGCGATGGACGGAGAGGGGGACCTCGTCGCGCAGACGGCGCGCGAACTGGTCCTCGCGCAGGCCAGTGACTGGCAGTTCATCATCTCCACCGGCGCCGCGACCGATTACGCCGAGAAGCGCTTCCTGGAGCATTGCGACAATCTCGACCTGCTGCTGGGTGTGCTGGAACGGCGCGGCTCCCCCGCGGACGTCGGCGCGGCCCTGGGAGCCATGATGGAGCGGAATGGGCCGTTCCCCGGGATCGCGCAGGCCGTCGCCAGGATCTCGGGCCGCGGCTGAGCATGCGATCGGTCGTCGTTCACGGACATTTCTACCAACCCCCGCGCGAGGAGCCCTGGCTCGAAATCCTCGAGCGCGAGCCCTCGGCGGCGCCGTATCACGACTGGAACCAGCGCATCGAGCACGAGTGCTATTCCGCCGTCTGCGCCGCCCGGCTCCCGCAAGACGGGAACGGGGAGCCCAGGCTGGTCAACCTGATGAGCCGGCTGAGCTTCGACTTCGGGCCCACCCTGCTCACCTGGCTCGAACGGGAAGCCGATCCGACGTACCGCACCATCCTGCAGTCGGATGCCCAGAGCGCGAGCCGGCTCGGCCATGGCAACGCCATCGCCGCCCCGTATCATCACGTCATCCTTCCCCTGGCCAGCCCGCGCGACCGGCGGACCGAGGTGCGCTGGGGCCTGCGCGATTTCCGGCGGCGGTTCGGGCGCGACCCGGAAGGATTCTGGCTTCCGGAGACCGCGGTGGACCAGGCCACCCTCGACGTCCTGTCGGCCGAGGGGATCCGATTCACCATTCTGGCCCCGCATCAGGTCCGGCCGCGTCCCGAGCGGGGGCTGCCGGCATGGGTCGACACCGCCGGGGGCGGCCGGATCGCCATATTCGCCTACGACGGAGCGATCGCCCACGAGGTGGCCTTCGGAGCGCTGATTCGGGACGGCGAGGCATGGGCGAGGAGGATGCTCACGCCGCCCGCTGTTGCGGGCAACGCTGGACCCTCCCTGGTGTCCCTCGCCACTGACGGCGAGACCTACGGCCATCATCACAAGTTCGGCGAAATGGCCCTGGCGGCCATGCTGGAACAGGTGGAGGGGGCCGGGGCCGTGGTCGAGAACTACGCGTCCTTTCTCGCGCGCCACCCACCGCGGGAGACGGTCGAGCTCGTGGCAGCCTCCTCCTGGTCGTGCGTGCATGGCATCGAGCGCTGGCGTGACGACTGCGGGTGCCGGTTGGAGCCCGACACCCAGCAGCGGTGGCGCGCGCCGCTCCGCCACGCCCTGGAGTGGCTCGGCCACCAGGCCGCCGAGCGGTTCGAGCGCGAGTGCGGGCGCCTCGGGGTGGACGGCTGGGCGCTCCGGGACACCTATCAGGGGGATGGGGTGCTCGGCAACTCTGCTCCATCTTCCTCGTCCCTGCTCGAGTTGCTCGAGCAGCAGCGGCAGGCCCTGCGAATGTTCACCAGTTGCGGCTGGTTCTTCGACGATATCGCCGGGATCGAGCCGCGCATCTGCCTTCGCCACGCCGCCCGCGTCATCGAGCTGGCCGGCGCGGAAGGCCGGGCGTGGCGTGACGGACTGCTGGACCGGCTCAGGGCCGCGCTGGCCAACGACCCAGTCGACGGCAGCGGCGCGGAGGTGTTCCGCACCCGGGTGGAATCGCGCTTTGCCGCCGAGGAGTTGGCGGCCGCCGCGGCCGCCGTGATCCAGCACGTCCAGGGTGTGGCCCCTGAGAACGTCGGCGTCTTCGCGGTCGACGGCGCCGAAGGTGGCCGAGTGACGGTGCGGGACCGGCGCACCGGGCGGGTCGCCGGATGTTCCGCCACCGTGCTGTGGCGGGCCGCGGGGCTCGTGGTGCGGCTCGAGCTGAACGGGCGGATCGTCGAGATCCCCCGAAGCGCGCTGCCCGAGCCCGCGCGCTTCGCCCTGGCCGCGCGGCACCCCGAGCAGGCCGACCGATGAGCGGGCACCGGCCGGTGCTCTTCGCCTTCGGCCTGCACCTCCACCAGCCCGTGGGAAACCTCGATCACGTCTTCCAGCAGCACCTGGACGAGGTGTACCGTCCGCTGCTGCGCGCGCTGGAGGGTGGGATCCTGCCGGTGACGCTGCACGTGTCAGGGCCTCTGCTCGAGTGGCTGGAGAACCGTGCAAGCGGCTGGCTCGATGAGCTGGGACGTCTGGTCGCGGACGGCAGGGTCGAACTACTGCTCTCCGGCCATGACGAGCCGATCCTTGCCGTGCTCGACCGCGAGGACCGGCTGGACCAGATCGGCCGAATGCGCGAGGTCCTGACCGGGCGTTTCGGCTCCGACGCGACCCGCGGAGGGCTCTGGCTCACCGAGCGGGTGTGGGAGCCGGACCTGCCCGCGGACCTGGTGGATGCCGGCGTGCGGTATGTGCTGGTGGATGACCGGCACTTCCTGGTCGGCGGATGGGAACGCGCTCAGCTGCATCTGCCCTTCCGCACCGAGGCCCAGGGACGTTCGCTGGCGGTGTTCCCGATCGATGAGCGGCTTCGCTACCTGGTTCCCTTCCGGCCCGCTGAAGAGTTCTCGGAGTACATCGACGAGCTGGCGCGGGAGGGACACCGACTTGCCGTGCTCGCTGACGACGGCGAGAAATTCGGAGGGTGGCCCGGCACCCGGGAGTGGGTCTACGAGAAGGGCTGGCTCGCCTCGTGGACCGGCACCCTCAGAGCGCTCCAGGATGCGCAACGGCTCGAGTTGGTGACGTTTGGCCAGGCCCTCGATCGTTTGCCCCCCGGCGGCCTGGCATACCTGCCCAGCGGCGCCTACCGCGAGATGGAGGGCTGGGCGTTGCCGACCGCGGCGGGCCTGCGCCTCAGAAGGCTCGAGCACGACCTGGGGCAACGGATGGAGGGCCCCGACGGCGCGCTGATCCGCGGCACCCACTGGCGTCACTTCCTGGTCAAATACCCGGAAGCGAACGCCATGCACAAGAAGGCCCAGACCCTGAGCCGGATGTGCCGCGAGCGTGGCGATCCCCCGGAAGCGCGCCGCGCCATCGGGCGGGCACAGTGCAACGACGCGTACTGGCACGGCGTGTTCGGAGGGTTGTACCTGCCGCATTTGCGGCACGCGGTGTGGCGCAGCTTGGCGATCGCCGAGGGACTGCTGCGAAAGGGCGAACCCCTCGGGGGCGAATTCAGGGATGTCGACGCCGACGGGAACGAGGAGCTCTGGGTCCACTCCGCCGAGTGTTCGATCGTGATCAGCCCCGTCCGCGGGGGGCGGATCGAGGAGTACATCCGGTTCCCGGACGAGCGGAACTACGCCGCGGTGCTCACCCGCCGGCACGAGGCCTACCATGTCGCGGCGGGGAGCCCGGAGACCGGCTCGACCCCTGGGACGGGAGAGGGCGGGCCGCCCAGCATCCATGACCTGGAGGAGCTAGTGGAATTCGAGCAGCTCCCCCCCCTGGACCTGGAAGCTCGCGCCTTCCTGACCGAGTACGTGCTGCCGGGCGACGCCTCACGGGAGAGCGGTCCCGCACCCGACGCGGCTCCGCTCAGGCGCTGGGCGCAATCGCCATTCGAGGTGACGACGATGCCCCGGGATGGGCTGCTGCGCTGCCGCCTTTGTGGCCCCGGCCTCGACAAGGATATCGCCGTGCGTGCCGATGGATCGCTCGAGGTGGGATACAGGTGGGACACCGCCGGACTCGACCCCGGCGCCTGGTTCGTTGCCGAAATCTCCTCGGGATTCCCGCTGCGGCACGAGGCCCCGGAGGCCGCCACCTGGAACTACCCGCTTCAGACGACTATCAAATCGGAGCGCGGACCGGAGCGCACAACGCAAGGCCGGGCCATGGCGGCGGCGTGGCCGATCGGGCGCGGGAGCGCCATGCTTCGGATCCGACCCGAACCTGGGGAGCCCTGAGCGGCGGGCGCGCCTCCAGGTTGCCGCCACGGGGGGCCGCCGCGTAGCTTCGCTGAAGGCTTCGGGAGACGCCGCAATGCCGCTCGAGTTGACCCTTGCCCGCCACTGGCTCGGCCGGTCGCCGGGCCCGCGATGACCAGGCCCGGACCATCACGCAGGAGCGTCCTGCGCTCCGTGACGGCGGGCGCCCTGGCGTTGCTGCTTCCGGCGTGGCGCCGGCAGGACCCCGACCGGGCCCGACTCGCCGCGTGGACCCGAGCCCTCCGCGCGGCGGGCGACCGCATTTTTCTCGGGGCCCGGGCGGTGCGCGTCGGCGAGCTGGCGGCCGGCACGCCCTACGAGCCGTTCACGCTCGAAGCGTACCTCACGTCCGGCGGCGACCCAGCCGGTCTCGAACCCCTGACCCTCTCGCTCACCCGGTTCGACTGCGTGACACTGGTGGAATCGTGCCTGGCGATCGCGCGGCTTGCGACCGGCACGACGGATCCCACCTGGGAGGGATTGGGCCGGCAAGTGGAGCGAATGCGCTACCGCGGCGGAATCCGGCGGGGATACGCCTCCCGCCTGCACTACTTCAGCGAGTGGATCAGCGACGGGGCAGCGCGCGGTCTGCTGCGCGACCTGAGCGCGGAGCTCGGCGGCAAGCCCGACGAGCGACCGCTTCGGTTCATGACGGAGCACGCGCCGAGCTACCCGGCGCTTGCCCACCCCGGTGTGCTCCACCAGATCCGCGCGATGGAACGCGGCCTCGACGGCACACCGCGCTTCGTGGTTCCCCCGGCGCGCCTCGCCGAGGCCGGGGAGCGGATCGAAACGGGGGATGTCCTGGCCTTCGCCACCGGGATCCCGGGCCTCGATGTCAGCCATGCCGCCTTTGCGTACCGCGATCGCGAGGGAGTTCTGCGGGTGCTTCATGCCCCGCTCTCGGGTGGGGTTGTGGAGGTCACCCGCTCGACGCTCCCGGAATACGTCAACGGCATCCGGCGCGCGACGGGCATCCTGGTGGCTCGGCCCGCCTGACCCCGCGATCCGAGCGGCGCCGGCCCCGCGCGAGACGCTCCCCGCCTTGGGGGAGGGCCGGGTTCTCGCCCCTCGGGACTCCCCCCCAGGGTTCACCAGGGAGGAAACCATGACCGGGGAGGAACGCGCTTCAGGCGGTGACTCCAGGGAGTACGCCCCCATCGCCGACCTGTACGACCACGTCGTCCCCTACCGCACCCGCCCGGACGTCGCCTTTTATGTCGACGCGGCGACCGCGTCAGGCGGCGCGGTGCTGGAGGTGGGATGTGGGACCGGACGGGTGCTGATCCCTTCGGCGCGGGCCGGGGTGGAGATGGTGGGTCTCGATCTCTCCACGGACATGCTGCTGGTGTGTCGTGACCGGGTCTCCAGGGAACCCGCTGCGGTGCGCGCAAGAACCCGGCTGATCCAGGCCGACATGCGTGCGTTCGACCTGGGCCGGACGTTCGCCCTGGTCACCCTGCCCTTTCGGCCCTTTCAGCACCTCACGACGGTGGAGGATCAGCTGGCGTGTCTGGCGGCGATCCACCGGCATGTGGCGGTGGGCGGCCGACTGATCCTCGACCTCTTCAACCCGTCGCTGGAGGCCCTCGTGCAGCCGGCCGTCGGTCGGGAGTTCGGTGATGAGCCCGAGTTCTCCACGCCGGATGGGCGCCGGGTAGTGCGGCGGCACCGGATCGTCTCACGCGACTATTTCAATCAGATCAACCAGGTGGAGCTGCTCTACTACGTCCGCCACCCCAACGGCCGCGAGGAGCGCCTGGTCCACGCGTTCGCCATGCGGTATCTGTTCCGGTTCGAGGCGGAGCACCTGCTGGCGCGCGCCGGGTTTGCGGTGGAGTCGTTGTACGCCGATTACGACAGGAAGCCGTACGGCTCGACCTATCCCGGAGACCTGATCTTCGTGGCGCGCAAGGGGTGAGTGCCGGCGACGCACCGCAGCGCCGCCGCCGTATGGTGGCCGCTTAGAAGCGCGGCCGAGTGGTTCGCGGCGCCTTGCCGCAATTGGCCGGCCAGTTGGCGGGCCAGGTACCGGGCGACTTGTCCCGCGCGATGAACTCCGGGTCCTCCGAGGCAAGGTACACCAGCATCGCGGCCAGGGTCGCGTTGTGCTTGAGGTCGTCGAAGACGACCTTGTCGAACGTGTCCCGATTGGTGTGCCAGGTGTAGCTGCCGTAGTTCCAGCTCAGCGCGCCCATCCCGAAGCTCGGCGTGCCATAGCACGCGAAGACGGCGCCGTCGGTGCCGCCCGGATTGCCGGTCGGCACATCGTTGAACGCCCACGCCACCACGTTGGGACTCAGGCTGTCGGTGTAGAACCCCGGCAACCGCTGGTACCACGCTCTGAGATGACGCCCCATCGCCGAGAGGCCGGCGCCGGAAATCGACCGCACCCGCCCCGTGCCGTTGTCCTGGTTGAAGAGCCCCTGCAATCCCCGCATGACCTCCGGGTGGTCCTCCGCAAAGGCGCGGGAGCCGTTGAGCCCCTGCTCCTCGCTGGACCAGTGCCCGACCATGATGGTCCGCCTGGGCCGGGGGTAGGCCAGTTGGAGGATCCGCATGGCCTCCATCGCCATCATGGTGCCGGTCCCGTTGTCGGTCGCACCGGACGACCCGTCCCAGGAGTCGAAGTGCGCCGAGAGCATGACGTACTCGTCGGGCAGCGCGCTGCCCTGGATCATGCCGATCGTATTGAACGCCGGCACCTCGCCCAGCAACTCGGCGTCGAGGTCGAGCGCGAGCACCGGCTTCTGACCGTTCACGGCCAGGCGGTGGACCAGTCCGTAGTCTTCGCAACTCAGGGTGACCGCGGGGGCGACGGTGTTGTAGGTCTCGAAGATCTCCAGGGCGCCCCAGCCGCCTGAGCCTTGTCCGAAGCCGCCGCCCCCGCCCCCGGCAACGCTCGCCGCGGGCCCGCCGCCCCGTGCCGAGGCCGGACCTGGGGTCCGGCCGCCACCGCCAAAGCCACCGCGCCCCCCGCCGGCGCCGCCTCCGAACGGGTTGGAGAACCCGCTGAGCTTGTTGCGCGACGAAACCACGGCGGCCACCCCGGCCTGCTCCAGACGGACGCCGAGGGTGCCCGTTCCCAGCCCGAGAGCGTAGCCGGTGCCGCGATAGAGCCTGGTGCTGTCCGGGCGGCCGTCGGCCCCGGTCATCATGGCCCACTCGCGCTGCAGCAGAGCGACCGTGGTGTCCATCCGTGCCCTGGATTCCGGGGTGGCCCAGCGAATCCAGTCCTCCGACGGCCGGCAGGTGGGCCAGCCCGGGGAGAGCAGGACGATCTTCCCCCTGGCCTGCGGCAGCCACTGGACGAACTCCGTGCTGTCGCGGAACCGGGGCAACACGACCGCTTCGGCTCGGACCGTCCGCCCTCCGGTGCCGGGGCTCCAAGCCAGCATCATCCCTTCCAGCGAGCGCACCCGGGGCGCTACCAGGTCGACGTGCGAGATCCCGCGCCGCCAGCCACGCCAGGTGCCGTACTCCTCCCGTCGGGCTTCGATCCCCCATTTGCGGTACTCGCGGATGACCCACCCGCTGGCGGCGGCCATGCCCGGGCTGCCGGTCAGACGCGGACCGATGGAATCGAGCAGCACCTGGGAGAGTTCCTCGACCCGGGAACTGTCCATACCAAGACGCCAGATCCGTTGCAGCGTCGGGTCATCGGTGGGAAACCGGCCCGGCTGTTGGGCGGCAGCGGACGAGAATCCCAGGACGGCGAGGCTGCCCGCAAGGGCCAACGAGCGGCGGGAAGTCATAGACCCGAAAAGTACGCTGCCAGAAAGGAGAGCCGCAAGCCGCACCGAGCCCCATCCCTGGCTGGGCGTTCGCGGTTCGATACCGCTATCGTGGAAGGGGAAGTTCCCCCAGGACCGGAAAGGAGGGATGTGGGGTGGCCCTGCATCTGGAGTATCGCGACGACGTGCTCGCCCGTTACCCCGACACGCTCACGCTGCGGGCGATCGCCGCGCTCGAGGCGCTGGCGCCGCTCAACCGAGTGCGGCTCGAGTTGATGGCGGCCAGGATGGAGCGGCGGCGCGCCCGGGCCGGCGCTACCGAGCCCATCGACTTCCTCGCTCCCGATGCGCCCATCGGACGGAACGGCCTGCTGGCCCGCGACGCGCGGGCGGGCCGCTTCGAGGGAGGCAGGATCCCCGCGGATCTGCAACGCCAATGGATTCAGGGAACCGGACCGGCCACTCGGCCGCGATCCACCCCCGAGGAGGGCCTGCGTAACGTCGCGTATGCGTTGCTCTCGGGCGCGGACGGGTGGATGTTCGACGGGGAGGATGCCCTGGGCCAAGTCGACACGATGTCGCTCGACAATCAGCGCAACCTGCGGCTGGCCATCGCGCGCGATCCCTCGTTTCTGCGGGTCGCCGAGACCGTCGCGAGCGGGATGAACGACTGGGCCCGCGGCTTGCTCGGCCGGGCGATCGTCGCCGACTGGCGCTCACAACTCGATTTCACGACGACGATCTTCCGCGCGCGCGGCCTGCACCTCGACGATCGCCACGTGCAGGAACGCGACGGGACCGGTTTCTCGGCCTCGATCGTCGATACCGTGCTGTTTGTGGCGAACAACTTCGAGCGGCTGCGGGGAGCGGGGGCCTCGATCGTTCTGTACCTCCCGAAGATTCAGACCGCCGACGAAGCGGCGCACTGGAACGACCTGCTGACCGCGCTGGAGCGGCACCTGGGGCTTGCGACCGGCAGCATCAAGGCCTACGTGCTGGTCGAGCAGGTCGAGGCATCGTTTCAGCTGATGGAGATCCGTGCCGCGCTGAGCCCGCACTTCGTGGGCTTCAACACCGGACGCTGGGACTACATCAACAGCGTGGCGGACGCCATGTGGTGGGATGCGCACTTCGTGAACCCGAACATCGATGCGATCGGGATGACCTACGGCTACCTGCGGCACTACGAGGACCGGGTCCGGCGGGCCGTCAACACGCCCGACTCGGCGGGCAGGTTCGCCCTGTGGCAGGGGGGCATGGAAGCCAATATCCCGGTCGGCTCCGCCGAGGGGGTTCGGGCGGGCATGGAAAAGGCCGTGGCCGGAGGGGCGCGCGAATGCCGGGAGGGCGCCAGCGGGAAATGGGTGGCCCACTGGAAAATGGTCCACATCATCCGGCCGGTCTGGGAGCGGGAGGGCAAGGCCAACCAGATGGGGCGGGCCTTCCCCCCGCTGAGCTACGACGAGCGGGACGCCGAGGGGCTGTTCCTGCTCGAGCCCGCGCCGCGGACGGTGCGCGGCGCGCGCGATCTGCTGAGCGTCGCCCTCCAATACGGCAACGCCTTCGGCCGGGGCTTTCAGGCGGCGGCGCTCAAGCCGGCCGACTTTTTCGGCAATGACGACGTGCTCTACCTGATGGAGGACATGGCGACCGGCGAGATTCGCGTCAGCATCCTCTGGGAATGGCTCCACAAGGAGGCGCGCTTCACGGAAAACGACACCGAGACCGGCGTGCGCTCGGGCGAGCCGTGTGGGGCCGCCCTGTTCCGGCGATTGCTCGACGAGGAGCACCGAAAGCTGCTCGCCGCGGGGAACCGGGACGTCCACGACGATTCCAAACTCACGACCCTGCCGATCGCCCGGGCGATCGTGGAGGCCTGTGTGACCAGCCCGGTGAAGTTCCCCTGGTACATCGATCTGCTGAACCTGAATCTCGACAACCACGACCTCGGGGTCGCGGTGGAGCGCATCGCCCTCTACCGCGCGGCGCTCGAACGGTCCGGCCGCCGCACGACACGCAATCCCGATTTCCGGCCGGGGGAGCGGTAGATCCATGACCTCTTTCGACCACGACGTCGCCGCGGCACGGGCGTGGATGGGCAGCCCGCGCTTCGACGGCATCCTTCGTCTGTATTCGGCCCGCCAGGTGGTGGAGCAGCGGGGGACGATCGCCAGCGATTATACGGTGGCCCGGGAGGCTTCCTCCGCGTTCTTCAGCCGGCTGCGCCAGCTCTTCCTGGAGCGGCGCAGCATCACCACGTTCGGCCCGTACTCTCCCGGCCAGGCGGTCGCCATGAAGCGCCTGGGCATCGAAGGGATCTATCTCGGCGGGTGGGCAACCTCGGCCAAGGGGTCGACCAGTGAGGATCCGGGTCCCGACCTCGCGAGCTATCCGCTGAGCCAGGTCCCCGAGGAAGCGGCGGTGCTGGTGCGGGCTCTGCTCGCGGCAGACCGCAACCAGCAGTACCTCCGCGCCCGGATGGGCGAGGGGCAGCGCAACGGGACCCCGGCGTACGACTATCGGCCGTTCATCATCGCCGACGCGGATACCGGCCATGGCGGCGATCCCCACGTGCGCAATCTGATCCGGCGATTCGTCGAGGCGGGCGTGAGCGGCTACCACATCGAAGACCAGCGGCCGGGCACCAAGAAGTGCGGGCATCAGGGCGGGAAGGTCCTGGTCCCGGTCGACGAGCAGATCAAGCGTTTGAACGCCGCGCGCTTCCAGTTGGACATCATGGGGGTTCCCGGGATCATCGTCGCGCGCACGGATGCCGAGGCGGCGACGCTGCTCGACGGCAGCGGCGACGAACGGGACCAGCCGTTCATTCTCGGCTCGACCAGCCTGTCCCTTCCTCCCTACAAGGTCGCCTGGCTGGCGCTGCTGCAGCGCTTCCACGAGCTGGGCGTCGAGGAGCTCAACGGACATCTGCTCTACGCCGTCCCCGACCAGGCCTACCGCGCGGCCGATGCCTGGCTGGAACGATCGGGCGTGCTGGCCCTCGCGGCGGAGGGAGCGGCGGCCCACCAGGGCGGGACGGCGACGCTGGAGGACGCGCTGGCCCCAGCCGAGGCGCGGTTGGTGGAGGCGTGGGAAGACGAGGCCGGACTGGAGACCTTCGCGGAGGCGGTGGCGCAGCTGCTCGCGGTCCGCGCCGCCGAGGGCGACGACGCCGGGATGGATAGCGCGGAGTGGCTCGCGTTCGCGCGTGGAGCCTCGTGGGAAACGGCGCGAGAAAGGGCGGCGGCGCTGGGGATCTCCCTTGTCTGGGAGGCGGAACATGCCCGTACGCCGGAAGGGTACTACCAGATCCGCGGAGGAGTCCCTTGTGCGATTGCGAGGTCCCTGGCGGTCGCTCCGTTCGCCGACCTGCTCTGGATGGAGACCAAGAGCGCCGACCTGGAGGAGGCACGGACGTTCGCCGACGCCATCCACGCCCGGTATCCCGACAAGATGCTGGCCTACAACCTCTCTCCCTCGTTCAACTGGGACACGACCGGCATGAGCGACGAGGAAATGCGGCGGTTCCCCGAGGAGCTTGGCAAGCTCGGGTACGTCTTCAACTTCATCACCTATGGCGGGCATCAGATCGACGGGGTGGCGGCGGAAGAATTCGCGACGGCGCTGAAGCAGGACGGCATGCTCGCGCTGGCGCGCCTGCAACGCAAGATCCGGCTTGTCGAGTCGCCGTACAGGACGCCCCAGACGCTGGCGGGCGGCCCGCGGCTGGATGGGGCGCTCGCGGCTTCCTCGGGCCGCACGGCCACCACCAGGGCGATGGGCAAGGGCTCGACCCAGCAGCAGCATCTGGTGCAAACCGAGATCCCCAAGAAGCTGCTGGAGGAATGGCTGGCCATCTGGAGCGAGCACTACGGCCTGGGAGAGTCGCTCCGCGTGGACCTGCGACCGCAACGGGCGGGGTCGGAACTGCTCGAGCTCACGATCGCCGGCGGCAGTGGGAAGCCGCGGGCCAACGTCATCTTCGCGCCGATCCGGGACCGCCGAGACCGTAGCATCCTCTCGGTGCGGGACCAGAACACCTTCGATGAGCGGCTGCGCAAGAAGCGGCTGATGACGCTTGTCCATCTCTATCTGATCCACCGCTACAAGGCCGCCTCGGTTCACTACGTGACGCCCACCGAGGACAACCAGTATCAGACGGAGCGCATGCAGGCGCACGGCCTCTTCCTGGACGTCAACATCGAGGTCGGCCAGATCATCGTCGCCAACGTGAACCCGGCGCGGGTCCGGGAGCTGCTCGCCCCGGACCGCGAGGCGCTGGGGAAACTGATCCGCAAGGAGGGATAATGCCCTATTTCGATACCATTCTCTGGGAGAACCCTGTACGCGACTGGCTGATCGCCCTGGGTCTGGGTCTGGCGGCCTGGGTCGGCGTCCGGCTGGTGCTGCGATTCATCCGCGACCGCCTGAGTGCATTGGCCAAACGGACGGAGACCGAATGGGACGACCTGGTGATTCACGCGCTGGGCCGCACCAGGCGCGTCTTCGTGCTGGCCATCGCGGTCTATGCCGGGGCCAATGGGGTCGTGCTCCCTTCCCGCGTCTGGAGCGCCATCCAGATCGCCACGGTCCTGACGGTGCTGCTCCAGGTCGGCCTCTGGCTGTCCTCCGCCCTGGCCTTCGGCCTGGAAGGGTATACCCGGAAGCGGCTCGAGAGCGACCGGAGCGCCGCCACCACGGTCAGCGCGATCGGGTTCGTGGGCAAGCTGCTGGTCTGGTCGCTGGTGTTGCTGGTGGCGCTCGACAACGTCGGGGTGGACGTCACCGCACTGGTCGCCGGGCTGGGCATCGGCGGCATCGCGGTGGCCCTGGCGCTCCAGAACGTGCTGGGCGACCTCTTCGCTTCGCTCTCCATCGTGTTCGACAAGCCGTTCGTTCTCGGCGACTTCGTCATCGTCGACGAGCACCTGGGCAACATCGAACACATCGGGCTCAAGACCACGCGCATCCGGAGCCTGTGGGGCGAGCAACTTGTGTTCTCCAACAACGACCTGCTGGGCAGCCGGCTCCGCAACTTCGGTCGCATGGCCGAGCGGCGGGTGACCTTCTCGATCGGGGTGATCTACCAGACCCCGCGCAGCCAGTTGGAGCGGATCCCGGGGATCATCCGCGAAGCGATCCAGACCCAGGACAAGACCCGGTTCGACCGCTCACATCTCAAGGAGTTCGGGGATTTCTCGATCAACTTCGAGTCGGTGTACTACGTCCTGGCGCCGGACTTCAACACCTACATGGACATCCAGCAGGCGATCAACCTGCGGATCCACGAGCAGTTCGAGAATCAGGGGATCGAGTTCGCCTATCCCACGCAGACGCTGTTTCTGGCCAGGGAACAGGCCGCCGTGTAGCCGAATGGTCGCCTAGGACGCTTCGCGAACCTCGACGCTCCCGGCGGGGAGGGTGCAATACCAGGCCCGCTCCACAGCGACCGATTCCACGGGATAGAGCAGGCCGCCCTGGCGCAGAACGTCCTCCAGCCGAACCTCCACCTCGACCCGCTGCGGCAGGGAGGCCGCGCTCCCCAGGCCCGCCCGCAGGGTCCGCATCTCCATGGTCTCCTGCCAGTCCGGACGCGCCGATTCCGCGAACGCCAGGCCGGGTCCGACCTGCTCGGCCTGTACCGTGTAGCCCTGGCCGTAGACGTCGATCACCGCCTCGCTGGGACTGGCATTGGCCGCGAGGCGGAAGACCCCGGGCGTGGCGGTGGGCATCAGCGATTCGCGGACGGTCTCGCGGTAGAGGCGAGTCTGCGGGGCAAGTGCGTGGTCCGCCAGGAGCCGATCGAGGACGGCCCGGAACGCTTCTTCAGGGACCGCAGTCATGGGGGTGTCCGTCTGGGTCGGAGTCGGCGGAAGTGTAACTCCCGCACAGCGCCGCGTCCAATCGGGGCCGGATGCTCACCCCCGCTGCCGCTCGGAAGCTCAGGGTGCGGCCCGGCGAACGAACCGGAGGTTGCGCACCCGACTGGCGGTGAGCCGCAGCTCGGTGATGCCGCCGGACGCGCCGCGACGAAACACCAGCACGCCGAGCGGGAACCGGAACCCGTCGCGATAGATCGGCTGAAGCGGGGCCGTCAGGTTGGGGTCCCGCCGGAGCAGGAGACGACCGCCGTCGCTCGTCAGGCTGATCCGCAGGCTCGCATCGGCCTCGTCGCTGTACCAGGTCCCCACGTACTCCGCCAGCGCGGCCCGGGTGGTATCGGCCTCGAGCACCAGGTCGGCCGGTACCGTGTCGCCCGACGCGGTCACCAGGCGAACGTTGTAGCCGCGGTCGGTCCGGCCGTCGAAGTGCACCTCGGTCCCGCCTGACGCCGCCACGAACACGGTGGCGGTCCGGGGCACCAGCTCGATCCCGGCTTCGGTCTGGAGCCTGCCGTCTCTGACCACGAACCGCTGCGGGATCATGTTGCGGAGGTTGCGGTAGAGACCGGCCTTGTCCGTGATCGCCGAGGCGGGCACGCTCGCCCGGGTCGGCGCCGCCGTCCCGACCGCCTGTGCCGCCGGGGGAAGGTCGAGGAACTGCTCGGCCGCGGCATAGCCCAGTTGCGCCGGGTTGGCGTTGCCCGCGTTGCAGAGCACCGCGACGGAAAGCCGCTGCTCGGGGAAGCGCGCCAGAAAGGCGCGGTATCCCGCGGTCGCCCCGCCGTGCTGGACCACGGGGATTGCCTTGTATTCGTCGATGAACAGGCCGGCGGCGTAGGTAATGGTCCGGCCGCCGGCAAGCACGGCACGCCGTTCCTGCTCCTCGCGGAAACCGGAGCCCCCCAGACGCGTGCTGTCGAATGCGGCGTTCCACTTGAGCAAGTCGCCCACCGTGGTCAGCAGGCAGCAGTTCCCATAGATGCTCTCGATGGCCCGCTCGGCCCGCCAGCCGCCGCCGAAGGGCGAATACGAGGGGGCGCGCCCCGGCACCAGCCGGGTGGCGTCATCGCGCCAGCTGGTGTGCTCCATGCCCAGGGGCTCAAAGAGTCGTTCCCGGGTGAACGCGGGGAACGGCAGGCCCGACGCCCGTTCCGCCGTCACGGCGAGGAGGTTGTAGTTGCTGTTGCTGTAGTCGTATTCGCTGCCGGGAGGGAAGTTCAGCTCGCGGAGCCGGCTCGCAATGGCCAGGACGTGCGCGTGGCTGAGCGCGCGGGTGTTCCGTGGCCAGCCGCCGATGCCCGCGACCGAGCCCCAGTCGCGAAGCCCGCTGGTGTGATGCATCATCTGACGCAGCGTGACCGGGGCCCCGTAGTCGGCCAGCTCCGGGATCCAGCGATGCACCTCGTCGTCGAGCGAGAGCCTGCCCTCCCGCGCCAAAAGCAGCACGGCCGCCGCCGTGAACTGCTTCGACACGGACCCTGCCTCGAAGATCGTCTCCGGCGTAAGAGGGATCCGCCGTTCGAGGTCGGCCAGCCCCCAGGCGCGCTCCAGCGTCACTCGGCCGTTCCGGGCGACGCCGAGCGCGCAGCCCGGCGAGTCGTTGCTGCGGTACCTCGCAAAAATGGAATCGAGCCGGGCCTCGATCGGCTGGGCCGTCTGTGCGGCCAGAGGTGTCCAGCTTGCGGTGAGAACCAGCGCGGCGACGGCGATTCGGGTCATCGAGAACCTCCAGGACATGGGGCGCGACGTCATGCAGGCTGCGCGATGACCGCCGTCGGCGCAAGGGCGACGCGGGCACCCTGGGTCGGGGTGGGAAAGATCCGCGCCACCCGGGCGACGCCGGCTCGCGCCGGATCAGCTCAGGGCCGCTCCATTTTCCAAAAGGCGATCCCGCTCGCCTGCTGGCCGACGTCGACCGTCCCCACCTTGACCCGCCTCTGGAGGTCGAATACGTCGACCTTCCCCGGCTCGGCGCCCACGCCCTCGCTGCTGACGAAGGCGAAACGCGAATCGGGACTCACCACCACGCCATGCGCCACCGTGGTGGAGGTCTTCAGGCGGGCAACGCTGGTGCCGCCGCCAAGCTCGAACACCTCGACCCCGGCCCCCTGCTTCAGGGTTGCGATCAGGTAACGGCCGTCGGGTGTGACCGCTAGGTTGTACGGCCCTCTCCCCGTGACAAACCGTCGGCTCACACTCCACGCGTCCCGATCCACCTCCAGAATCTCGTCGCTCTTGTTGCACGCCACGTACACCTTGCTCCCGTCGGCCGACGGCTGCGCCCAGGTGGGCGAACAGGTATTGGGGGTCATGGCGTGCCTCATCCCCCCGTACCCCACGTCCGCCGGATCCACGACCGGGGCCGGCCGGCCTGACGGTTCGGGTTGGGGCAGGCGATGCGCCCCCTCGCCCATGTCGTCCACGGCAAGCGGGCCCTCCCTGCCCTTGGCCACCGAAAAGCGCCGCGAGACCCGGAAGTCGCGCGTATCGATCTCGACCAGCTGGTCGTCCATCATGCAGCCTGAGTAGTGGAAGCGACCGCTGGGGTCGATTCGGCTGCCGTGAGGCATGGTGCATGTAACGATCCGGGTCACCTCGGTCTGGGTCGGGGTAAAGACCACCGAGTGGGACGAGGGCACCATGTCGCCGTGCAGGTTGAAATTCGCGGCGATGGCGTAGAGCCCGTCGGGCGAGACGTCGATCGAGGCGGGGAAATTCCCCAGGAGCGTCCCGCGTCCGGCCAGGGTGTCCGGCCCGAGCTCGTACCGCCAGTATTTGCCGTCCGGGAACCCGTGCCCCGTCGTCAGGTGGAGAAACCGTCCGTCGCGCGAGATCGCCAGGCCGTGCGGGCCTTCCATCTCGGCGGCCAGCTCGCCTACCGGCAGGGTCCGTTCGACCACGGTCCCCTGCGGGCCGAAGCGGATCCGATGAATCAGGTCGGCCGACTCGGCCCCGACATACACCCAGTACTCGGCCCGGACCGGGGCGGCGGCGCCGCCGGCCTGCGCCCAGAGCCCCCCGGCGGCTCCCGCCGCGAGGAACAGTCCGGCCGCCGCCGCCGAAAACTTGCGGACATGACCACGTGTCAACATCGTTCTCCCCTTGACGCGTTGCGTCTCGATCGTGAACGGGCCCGCCGGGCAGTCCCCGCGCGGAGTGCTCTCCGGTCACTCACCCGTGTGGGGACATCTACTCATGAAGCTAATTCCGTCGCTCGACCTCGCCATCGGTAGCCTCGCCCTGGCCTGTCTGGCTGCGCCCCTGGCCGGGCCGCTCAACGCGCAGGCCACGCCCGGCGTGGCGCGGCTCACCGCCGAGCCCGCGGCGCTGCAGCTTCGGGTGGGCGATTCGGTCCGGATCACCGTGCGGGCCTACGATGCGCAGGGCCGGGAAATCGCCGACCCCACTATCCGGGTTTTCGGCGCCCGTCGCTCGGTCGGCTACCAGGACGGTATGGTGCGCGCGTTCCAGGCGGGCGAGTTCACACTTACCGCCGCCGCGGCGGGCGCCGCCGGGGCCCCGGTCACCCTGGAAATCCCGGTGACCGTGGTGTGGCCGCCGGTCGCGCGGCTCGAGATCCTCGCGGACCCGGGCCCGCTCTACGTGGGCGTGACGCTGGCCCACGCCGCGCGGGGTTTCCTGGCAGACGGGGGCGAGCGCTCCGGGCTGGAGCCGGGCTGGCGCAGCTCGAATCCGGCGATCGCCTCGGTCGACCGGTTCGGCAACGTCCGCGCGCACGCCGCCGGCTCGGTCACGATCACGGCCCAGGCGGAGGGCCAATCCGCCGAGCGGAGTCACACGGTGATCGCCAACCCGGTCCGCTCGCTGGAGCTTGCGATCGGAGACAGCACGCTTCGCACGGGGGACGTGATCCCGCTCACCGCGGTGGCGCGCGACGCGGACGGCCGTCCGGTGCGCGACGCGCCCGTCGTCTGGAGCTATCGCTACCTCCCCGCCGACGCCATTGTGCCGAGCGGCCTGCCGGGTGGCGCAGGCATCATCCAGTTTGGCCGCTTCACCGGAAATTACGCGGGCAGGTATACGCTGATGGCTCGTTCGGGATCGGCCTTCGCCGAGACCACGGTGGAGGTCCAGCCGCGTGACGTGCGGCGGCGGATCGCGATCACAGGCCGCGGCACCGTGACGCATACCCATACCTCGGATCTCTGGCCCTGGGCCGGCGCCGACGGGCGCGACTATGCGCTGGTCGGCACCTGGGGCGGCGATGGTTGGGCGTACGTCTACGACATCACCGATCTCACCAACCTGGTCAAGACCGACTCGGTGCAGGTCGACGCGCGCACCATCAACGACGTGACGGTGTCGCCCGACGGGCGGTACGGTGCGTTGTCCCGGGAAGGGGCGTCGAACCGGGTGAACGGGGTCGTGATCCTCGACCTGTCCACGCCGGCGCATCCGAGGGTGGCCTCGACGTTCAGCCAGGAACTGACGGGCGGGGTGCACAACATGTTCGCGACCAACGACCATCTCTTCGCGGTGTCGGGCGGCGCCAAGTACGTGATCATCGACGTGAAGGACCTCGCCAACCCCAAGTACATCAGCGAGTACCGCCACCCCAACGCGCGGCTGCACGACCTGTGGGTGCGCGACGGCATCGCCTATTCCGCGCAGGGCGGCGCCGGGACCGTGGTGGTCGACGTGGGCAACGGAAAGTACGGCGGCTCGATCGAGCAGCCCAGGCTGATCACAGTGTACGAAGTCAACAGCGGCCACGAGATCTTCCCCTACGTCCAGCAGTCGACCGGCAGGACCTATCTCTTCATCGGCGATGAGGAGATGAACCGCGCCGGCCGGGTCTGGGAGGGCACCAGCTACCGGGGGGAGATGACCACCCCGGGCGGGGTGCCGCAGACCTCGGGCGGTTTCACCCACATCGTGGACTTCACCGACCCGTTGAGCCCGAAGCCGGTCGGCCGCTACCATCTGGAAGACTTCGGTTCCCACGATATCATCGTCGAGGGGGACGTCCTCTATCAGGCGTACTACGAAGGCGGCGTCCGGGTGGTCGACGTCTCGGGCGAATTGATGGGGAACCTGGCAGACCAGGGCCGCGAGATCGCGGTGTTCAAGCCGTACGATCCGAAGGGCTTCACGCCCAACGCCTCCTTCGTGATGAACGCCATGCCCTGGAAGGGGCACGTCCTCTTCACCGATTTCAACTCGGGGCTCTGGGCCGCGCGGCTGCAGCCGCGGCAGACCCTGACGCCGTGATCCGTCCCGGAGGCCGATCCCCTGAGCGAGGAGACGCAGGCCACGATCGACCGGACGCTGGCCACGGTATTGCGTGAGCTGGTGGACGGCGCGGACACGGAAGCTTGCTGGGTGCTCAACCGCGGCGACCCGGGCCTGCTCGCATCGCTCGACAAGCTGTCAGCCGCGGAAGCCTCCGCCAGCTCCGGGTCCGGCGGTGCCTCGATCGCGGCCCACGTGGATCACCTCCGCTATGGGCTGGGACTGATACTGCGCTGGAGAGCAGGGGAGAATCCCTTCCCCGAGGCGGACTGGGCGGCGAGCTGGCGGCGGACCCGCGTTTCGGAGGCGGAGTGGCGGGCCCTTCGGACCGATCTTGCCGAGACCGTGCACCGCTGGCTCGAGGTCGTCGACGTACCAACGCGGCTGGATCAGCTCGAGCTCACGGGAACGATCGCCGGCGTGGTCCACCTGGCCTACCACCTTGGCGCGATGCGTCAGATGGACCGTTCGATCCGCGGCCCCCCGGACCCGGGCCTGGGGGAGCGCCAACGACCCGCGACCTGATACGACCCTCTCCCGCCGCCCTCCTACCTCCCTTTCGTCTTCGCGGCGTTCGGTCGAACAAGTGGAGGCACAATCGGCGCTCGAGCCAGGCCAGCACTTCGGGGACCCTCTCGGCGGTCGCGCTCACACCAGGGTCTTCAGCATCTCGTCGAGCCTGGCGAAGCCCTGATCCATCCCCTCCTTCATCCCGGTCTTGAGCGCCGCGTCCCTGGCCTCCCTGGAAGGGTACGTCAGGGTCATGGTGATCGTGGTCTGCCCGGCGTGCTCGGTGAGGACGAGAGTATTGATCGACTCGGGCCATTCGGGCCCCCACGATTCGGTCGCCACGAACCGTTCGGGGGCCGCGATCTCCAGGCATCTTCCCGTCAGCGTCATTTCACTGCCGTCCGCCTTGCGATAGACATAGCGCCAGGCGCCGCCGGGACGGAGGTCCATCTCACAGACGGGCATGGTCCAGCCCTCGGGGCCGATCATCCACTGCTGAATGTGCCGAGGATCGGTGAAGGTCTCGAAGACGAGCGAGCGGGACGCGTTCACCACGCGCGTCACCACGACCTCCCGGTCGGTGGGGGTGGCGTAGCTGGTGACGCCGGTCCTACCTGTGCCGTGCATGCCTGGTCTCCCGCTGTTGAAGGCGATCGAGATAGGTATCGAGCCGGGCGTAGCTGGCGTCCCAGAAACGCCGGAACTCCGCCGCCCAGGCGACCACGTCCTTGAGCGGCGCCGCATCGAGGCTGCGGGGACGCCACTGCGCTTCCCTCCCCCGCTGAATCAGTCCGGCATGTTCCAGCACCCGAAGATGCTTCGAAACCGCCGGCCCGCTCATCGCGAACGGGGCCGACAACTCCTTGACCGTCGCGGGACCGTCCGCCAGGCGGGAGAGAATGGCCCGCCGCGTGGGGTCGGCCAGGGCGAAAAACGTGGTACTCAGGGCGTCGGCAGCGACTCGCATAGGGCTGTGAATAACTCTATGGTTACATAACCAGATAGTTATCTATAGCGCCCTCGCCTGGTTGTCAAGGGGCCAGCCGGTCCTGCCGCGCTCAGCGGGCGGCGACTCGGAGCAGGGCGTCGATCAGCCTTGTGGCGCGGCCCTGGTAGGGCGGGTGCACCAGCGAGGTGATCGTCCAGCGGCGCTGCCGCATCACACCCCGCTTCTTGGAGAAGGTGACAAAGCCGTCGAATCCATGGTACTGCCCCATGCCGCTGGCGCCGACCCCGCCGAACGGCAGGTTGTGCTGACCAAGATGATAGACGCAGTCGTTGATGGTCACGCCACCGGATTGCGTTCGTTGCAGCACCGTGTCGACCCTGCCCTTGTCATTGTCGAAATAGTAGAGCGCGAGCGGCCGCGGCCTTGCGTTCACGAATTGGATCGCCTCATCGAGCCCGCTGTAGCTCACCACCGGAAGGACCGGCCCGAACACCTCTTCCTGAAGCAGGAGCATCGCGTCGTTCGGCGCAAAGACGAGGACCGGGGGGACCAGCCGGGTGGCGGTCCAGTCCTCCGCGGTGATGGACGCGAGCGGCACCACCCGGGCCCCCTTGGCGGCGGCATCCTCGAGCAGCGTGCGGAGGCGCTCCACCTGCCGGTGGTTGACGATCCTGGTGTAGTCCGCGTTGTCCCGGAGTCGAGGATAGAGCTGCGCCGCGGCCCGGTGGGCCTGAACCTCGAACTCCGCCTCGAGCGCCTCGGGCAGCAGGACGTAGTCGGGGGCCACGCAGGTCTGCCCGGCATTGAAAAGCTTCCCCGCCATGATGCGCCGGACCGCCAGGGCCAGCGGAAAGCTCTCGTGGACGATCGCCGGCGACTTTCCCCCCAGCTCGAGCGTCACGGGAGTAAGGTTGGCGGCGGCGGCCCGCATCACCTCCTTGCCCACCTCGGCCGACCCGGTAAAGCACAGATGATCGAGCGGGAGCGCCGAGAACGCGCGCCCGACCTCGGGGCCGCCTGTCACGCAGCGGACGTATTCCGGCGCGAACGCGCTCGACAGAATCTCCGCGATCCCGGCCGCGGTGCGCGGCGTGAGCTCCGACGGCTTGACCAGGGCGTGATTGCCCGCGGCCAGGGCGTCGACCAGGGGGCTCAGGGTGAGCAGCACCGGGTAGTTCCATGCGCCGATCACGCCGACGACGCCAAGGGGCACGTACTGCACGAAGGCCCGGCTCGGCAGGAGAAACCAGCTCGATGGCACCCGGCGGCGGCGCATCCAGCGGCGCAGATGCCGCCGCGCGTGCCGGATCTGATCGAGCACGGGGAAAACCTCGAGCATGAGGGTTTCCTCGGCGGCGCGCCCGCCGAAGTCCGCGGAGACCGCCGCCACAAGGTCGTCCCGGCGCGCCAGGAGGCCGTTGCGCAACGCGGCGAGCGCCTGCATCCGTTCCCGGTATGCAGGCGCCCCGCGGGCGAAGGCCGCGCGTTGCGCGTCCAGCAGGGTACGGAGGGCTTCGATAGGCATTGTCCCCCAAACGGCTTCGGTGGCACCTTCCAGCGCGGTGGGTCGGCCCCATCCAGCTCGGCCTCGATGGCGCGCGCCATCTCCCGGCTGACGATCCAGCACTCGTCGCGGGTCCCGACGACAAAGTAGTCGCCGGGGAGCATCGTGTCCTCCGGGTTGCCCAGCGGCTCGTTGGTGGCCCGCCGTGGGCGGCGGCGGAGGGAGGCGTTAGCTTTCCGCTCATGGGCACCAGCAACGGCTCAGGCACCGTGACCGTCGGCCTGGTTCAGCATGCCTGCGGGGACGATCCCGGACAGAACACTGCGCGCACCGAGGCCGGGATTCGCGAGGCCGCGGGACACGGGGCGCACATCGTCTGTACCCAGGAGTTGTTCCGCAGCCGCTACTTCTGCCAGACCGAGGACCACGCGCACTTCGGGCTGGCGGAGGCCCTGCCGGGTCCCGGCACCGAGCGGCTCGGCACCCTGGCCGCCCAACTGGGCGTGGTGATCGTCGCGTCGCTGTTCGAGAAGCGCGCTGAGGGTCTCTACCACAACACCGCCGCCGTGATCGACGCCGACGGCCGCTACCTCGGCAAGTATCGCAAGATGCACATCCCCGACGACCCCCAGTATCACGAGAAGTTCTACTTCACGCCGGGCGACACGGGGTTTCGCGCATGGGATACGCGCGTCGGAAGGATCGGCGTGCTGGTCTGCTGGGATCAATGGTACCCCGAGGGCGCTCGACTCACGGCCCTGGCAGGCGCTCAGATCCTGTTCTATCCCACCGCGATCGGCTGGCTGCCGCCCGAGAAGGCCGAGTACGGCGAGCGGCAGCAGGCCGCCTGGGAGACGATCCAGCGCTCCCACGCGATCGCCAATGGGGTCTACGTCGTCGCGGCCAACCGGACGGGCTTCGAGCCAGGCCCGGCCGGGGGCATCGAGTTCTGGGGCGGGAGTTTCGTGGCCGATCCGAACGGCCGGATCATCGCGAAGGCCGGCACGGAGGATGAGGTGCTCATCGCGCCCTGTGACCTGTCCCAGGTCGACGTGGTCCGCACCCACTGGCCCTTCCTCCGCGACCGGCGGATCGACGCGTACCAGGGGATCACCGAGCGTTTCCTCGACGGGTAGCCCCGCCCGCGACCTCTTCCGATGACAACTCCCGGTTCGCGAGTCGGCACCCCAGCGGCACGCCAGGGAACGCCCGCGGCCCTCGGGTTCCGGATGCCCGCCGAGTGGACGCCGCATCGCGGCACCTGGCTCTCCTGGCCCCACAAGGAAGCCTCCTGGCCGGGCAGGTTCGAGCAGATCCCCGGGGTCTTCGCCGAGATGATCCGGCAGCTTGCGCCGGGCGAGGAGGTGCACGTCAACGTCGCCGATGCCGCGATGGAGGCGGCCGCGCGCCGGGTGCTGGGTGAGCGCCGCGTGCACCCGGCGAATGTGTTCTTCCATCACCACCCGACCAACGACGCCTGGTGCCGGGACCACGGGCCGATCTTCGTACAACGGACCGTGGAGGGGCGGCGGGAGCAGGTGATTCTCGATTGGGGCTACAACGCCTGGGGGGAGAAGTACCCGCCCTTCGACCTGGATGACGCGATCCCAACCCGGATCGGGAACGCGCTGGGTATTCCGGTGCTCTCACCCGGGATCATTCTGGAGGGCGGCAGCATCGAGGTGAACGGCCGGGGCACCCTGCTCACCACCGAGGCCTGCCTCCTCAACCCCAACCGCAACCCCGCGCTGGGCCGGGACGAGATCGAGGGCTACCTCCGGGACTACCTCGGCGTCAGCCACATCCTCTGGCTGGGCGACGGAATCGAAGGGGACGACACCGATGGACACATCGACGACCTGACCCGGTTCACCGACCCCGGGACCATCGTCACGGTGGTCGAGGACGATCCTTCCGACCGAAACTTCGCCCCCCTGCGCGATAACCTCGAGCGCCTGCGCGCGATGTCGGATCAAGACCACCAACCGTTCCGGGTCGTGACCCTCCCGATGCCTCGACCCCTGTACTGCGAGGGCCAGCGGTTGCCGGCGAGCTACGCCAACTTCTACATCGGGAATGAGGTCGTGCTCATGCCGGGATACGATCCGCAAAGGGACCCGGAGGCCCGGGAGGCGCTCCAAGGGCTTTTTCCCACGCGTCGCGTGGAGGTCATCGATTGCACCGACCTGGCATGGGGCCTCGGCGCGTTCCACTGCCTGACCCAACAGTGGCCACGTTGAGGCGGATGGGCCGATCAAGGATGGACGGCGACGGTGCGACGCCCCTGCCCCCTCGTCCGCTACAGGGCCGGGTGCCGGCGGTGCCACCCCGTGGCCTCCTGCCAGGCCATCGCCACGCGGCAGAGGTCGGCCTCGCCGAACAGGCGGCCGATGAAGGAGACGCTCACCGGCGTGTTCCGCTCGGTGAAGCCGCTGGGAACGCACACGCCCGGGTGACCGGTCAGGTTGGTGATCAGCAGCACGCTCCCGCCGAAGGACGGGGTCAGCAGCACATCCAGATTCTCGAAGACCTTCTCCATCTCCCGCATGAGCAGGGTCCGCACCCGGTTGGCCTGGATGTACTCGACGGCCGGGATGAACCGGGCCGAGCGGAAAGAGTTGGGCCACGCCCCGGCGTTCTGGCGGACCATGAGGTCGTCCTGATTGCTGCGGGTGATTTCGTCGAACGCCGCGGCCGCCTCCGCGGTCAGGATGATCCGCATCGCGCCCACGGGCAGGTCGTCGGGAATCTCGACCTCGACCAGATCGAACAGCCCGCGTGCCGCCTCGAGGGCCGCGTCGTCGAGCGCCTTGGTGTTGCGCGGCGCGTCGAAGGCGGCCTTGAGGTACCCGACCCGCAGGCTGTCGAGCGGCCGGGTAGGATCCCAGGCGAACGGCGCGGCGACGACGGTCGGGTCCTTGCCATCCGGCCCGAAGATGGCTTCCAGCACCAGTGCGCAGTCTTCCACGGAACGGCACATGGGCCCCAGCTTGTCCATGCTCCAAGACAGGGCCATGGCGCCGTGGCGGCTCACCCGGCCGAAGGTGGGCCGCAGGCCCGAAACCCCATTCCGGGTTGAGGGGGAGACGATGCTGCCCAGGGTCTCGCTCCCGATGGCGAACGCCACCAGTCCCGCCGCGGTCGCGGAACCGGGTCCCGCCGAAGAGCCGCTGGATCCCTGCTCCGGGTTCCAGGGATTGCGCGTGGTGCCGCCGTACCACACGTCGCCTTGCGCGAATTCGCCGAGCGAGAGCTTGGCCACGAGAATGGCGCCCGCGGCATCGAGCCGCTCCACGACCGTCGCCGTGTCGTCGATGATCCGCTCCTGGTAGATCGGCGATCCCCAGGTGGTCGGATACCCGGGGACGGCCAGCAGGTCCTTGGCGCCCCACGGGATGCCGTGCAGTGGGCCGCGATAGCGTCCCGCGGCGATTTCCCGGTCCGCATCTTCGGCCTGCCGGAGGGCGCGCTCCTCGGTCAGGTTGACGACACCAAACAGCTGCGCGTCGTAGCGCTTGAGCCGGTCGAGCGAGAGACGGGTGAGTTCCATCGCGCCGACCTGCCGGGTGCGGACCAACTCCCCGAGCTCCACCAGCGACCGGAATGCCAGTTCCTCATCGCTCGCCGGACGGGTGACGCTCGGCCGGGGCCGGGGGGCGGGCGGCTGGACCGGCCTGGGACCGGCGAAGCTGCGCCCGGGCAGCACCGGGGAAAACTGGAGGGCGGGCGGGACGTCATTGGTCAGCGTGACGCCGCGGAGCTGCTCGTACGACCTCAGCCCGTTGTTCAGGTTCTGGAGCGCCATCTGCAGCTCGGCCTCGGTGAACTCCAGTCCGTAGAGGGCGGCGGCCCCGCTCGCCATCGCGAGAGTGACCCTGAGCGGCTGCTGCTGTTGCTGCGGCGGCGGCGGACCGGGCGGCGCGGGGGCCTGGGCCTGGAGGTCGTGCCAGAGCGCCTCGGCCATGACCGGGGTGCCGATCCCGGCGGCGGCACAGAGGGAGAAGAAGGCGCGGCGATCAAGCTGGGCATCGCGCAGCGGTGGTGCGGGACTGGTGACAAGGCTCGGAATGCTCATGGACCCTCGGGGACTCGCGTGGTGGCAGGGGACCGTTCAAGGGCGATCGGCGTCGGCCGTCCGGATGTCTTTTCCGCCAATGACAGTACGGACGCAGGCGTTGGGACGGAAGTGGTAGAGCCAGTGAGCCACGTCGGGGGCGTCGATCATCGCGAAATCGGCGGCCTTCCCGGGCTCCAGCGACCCCACCAGGCCGTCCAGGCCGATGGCGCGGGCCGCGACGATGGTGGCTCCCTTGAGCACCTCAGCAGGGGTCATGCGCTGGAGCGTGCACGCCAGCAGCATCGCGAGGGGCAGGTGATAGCTCGGCGCCGAGCCCGGGTTGAAGTCGGTCGCCACGGCCACCGCGCAACCGGCGTCCAGACAGCGGCGCGCGGGCATGGGGGTCTGGCCCAGGTACAGCGTCGCGAGGGGCAGACTTACCGCCACGACTCCGGCCGCGGCCATCGCCTGGATCCCCGCCTCGCTTGCGTAGTCCAGATGATCGGCTGAGGCCGCGGCCAGCTCGGCGGCCAGCTCGGCGCCTCCCCCTGGGCGCAGCTGATCGGCGTGGAGCTTGGGCCGCAGACCGGCGGCCTTGCCCGCCGTGAGAATCTCCCGGGCTTCTTCCAGGGAAAACGCGTTCTCCTCGACAAACACGTCGCAGAAGCGCGCGCCGAGTTCGGCGGCACGCGGGATGAGCCGGTCGACCACCAGGCGGATGTACGCTTCCCGGCGGTCACGGAACTCGGGTGGTACGGTGTGCGCCGCGAGCAGCGTCGCGACCAATCGCTGGGGGCCCATCCCCGACAGGCGGCGGTAGGCGTCGAGCTGGCGCAGCTCGGCCTCCTCCTCCAGGCCGTAACCCGTCTTGCACTCCACCGAGGTCACTCCGAGCCGGGCCATCTCGGCGAGGAACCCGCGGGATCTTGCTACCAGGTCCTCGACCGACGTCTCCCGGGTGCTGCGCACCGTGGCGAGAATGCCGCCTCCCGCCCGGGCGATGTCCTGGTAGGTCTCGCCGCGGATCCGCCGCGCGAACTCGTCCGCGCGCCAACCCGCGAACGCCAGGTGCGTGTGACAGTCCACCAGGCCCGGGACCACCAGTCGGCCGCGGGCATCCTGCGCCGTGTCGCCGCGATACTCCGAAGGAAGGTCGGCTTCGGAGCCGGCCCAGGTGATCCGATCGTCGCGCCAGGCCAGGGCGGCGTTGGAGATCGCGTGAATGGCGGACTGCGGTCCTGAGGGCCGGCAGGTAGCGAGAGAGCCGATGTTGCGGAGGAGGGGCAAGGGGAATCTGGATTGGGGATTGGGGATCGGGGTCGGACGCGACCGGCTAGGATTCACCCCCGCCTACGGAAGGCAGGTCCACTCCGCGCTCCCTAGCCACTTCGATCGCCTCCTCATATCCCGCGTCGGCGTGGCGCATGATTCCTGTGCCGGGGTCCGCAGTGAGGACCCGTTCCAGCCGGCGGCCGCCTTTGGCGGTGCCATCCGCCACGACCACCATGCCGGCGTGGAGCGAATAGCCGATCCCCACGCCTCCGCCGTGGTGGATGGAAACCCAACTGGCGCCACAGGCGGTGTTGAGCAGCGCGTTCAGCAACGGCCAGTCGGCAATGGCATCGGAGCCGTCCTTCATCCCTTCCGTCTCGCGGTTGGGAGACGCCACGCTGCCGGTATCGAGATGGTCCCGGCCGATCACGATGGGCGCGCTGACTTTGCCCCGGCGCACCAGCGAATTGAAGCGCTTTCCCATTTCGGCCCGCTCGCCGTACTCGAGCCAGCAGATCCGTGCCGGCAGACCCTGGAACTGGACCTTCTCGCGGGCGTGCCGGATCCAGCGCACCAGGCCCTCGTTCTCCGGGAAGGCCCGGAGCACGGCGGCGTCGGTGGCGGCAATGTCGGCCGGATCGCCCGAGAGGGCCGCCCAGCGAAAGGGGCCGGCGCCGCGGCAGAACAGCGGCCGGATGAACGCCGGCACGAACCCCGGAATCTCGAAGGCGCGCTTCATGCCCCTGCGGTCGGCCACCTGGCCCCGCAGGTTGTTGCCGTAGTCGAACACCACGGCGCCGGCGCGCTGGAGCTTGAGCATGGCTTCGACGTGGGTCACCATCGAATCGAGCACCGCTGCCTCGTAGGCCTCGGCGGCGCGCTTGCGGAACGAGGCCGCCTCGCCGACGGAATATCCGACCGGGATGTAGCCGATGCGAAGGTCGTGCGCGGCGGTTTGATCGGTGACCACGTCGAGCTCGACGCCGCGTCTTACCAGCTCGGGCAGGACCTCCGCGACGTTGGCGACCAGGCCGACGGAGAGCGGTGCGCGCCGTGCCTTGGCATCGAGCGCCAGCTCGAGGGCCTCGTCCAGGCTCCGGCTGATGCGGTCGCAGTAGCCGGTGTCCACCCGCCGCTGGACCCGGCTCTCGTCCACGTCGATGCCCAGGAAGGCGGCGCCGTTCATGGTCGCCGCAAGGGGCTGCGCGCCGCCCATGCCACCGAGGCCGCCGCTGACCACCAGCCGTCCCGCGAGCGTGCCCTCGAAGCTCTGCCGCGCCAGCTCGGCGAAGGTCTCGTAGGTGCCCTGGAGAATGCCCTGCGTGCCGATGTAGATCCAGGAGCCCGCCGTCATCTGGCCGTACATGGTGAGACCCGCCGCCTCGAGCCGGCGGAATTCATCGGCGGTGGCCCAGCGAGGCACCAGGTTGGCATTGGCGATCAAGACACGGGGGGCCTCATCGTGGGTCTTGAAGACGCCGACGGGCTTTCCGCTCTGTACCAGCAGCGTCTCGTCGTCCTTCAGCCGCTTGAGGGTGGAGACGATGGTCTCGAAGCTGCGCCAATCGCGCGCCGCCTTGCCCCCGCCGCCATAGACAATCAGCTCCTCGGGCCGCTCGGCGACGTCGGGATCGAGATTGTTCATCAGCATCCGCAGCGCCGCTTCCTGGTGCCACCCCTTGCAGGATAGGCCGGGACCGGTCGGGGCGCGGATGGGAGCGGGCGGAGCGCTGGTCACGGGGCTCAGGGGCTGGGGGGCTCAGGAACTCGCCGGATCACGCTCCGAATATACCAGCGCCCCGCCGGACCGGGCCCTGCTTCCGGCTCTCACCATGTTCCAGAGAATCGGCGTATCTTACCGTGACCGCCCACGGGCGGCCCACGTCCGCATCCATACACACCGTTCGGGGATAGTCGCGATGCCCGTATCCGCCCACCGTCTCGCCCGGCGCGCCGCGCTTGGGCTCGTCCTGTTGGCCACCCCGCTCGCCGCCCAGGGCCGGCTGACCACACCGCAGCAGGCCCTGGGTTTCACCATCGGCGACGACTACATGCTCGCCACCTACACCCAGCTCACGGACTGGTGGCAGAAACTGGACACCGAGTCGGATCGGCTCCGGCTGGTCTCCATCGGGAAGACCGCCGAAGGGCGGGACCAGTGGATGATGATCATCACGTCGCCGGAGAACCACGCCCGGCTCGACCGCTACCGCGAGATCTCCGAGCGGCTCTCCCGCGCCGAGGGGCTCACCGACGACCAGGCCCGCGCCCTGGCGCGGGAAGGGAAGGCGGTGGTCTGGATCGACGGCGGGCTGCATGCCACGGAGGTGCTCGGCGCGGCCCAGCTGATGGAGCACGTCTGGCGCATGGCCAGCCTCAACGACGACGAGACCCAGCGGCTGTTGCGCGACGTGATCCAGCTGGTCACCCACGCCAATCCGGATGGGATGGAGCTGGTCAGCACCTGGTACATGCGGAACCCCGAGCCCCAGCGCCGCAGCAGCTCCGGGTTGCCCCGGCTCTATCAGAAGTACGTGGGCCACGACAACAATCGCGACTTCTATCTCAACGCGATGCCCGAATCCGAGAACATGAGCCGGGTGATGTACCGCGAGTGGTACCCCCAGATCATGTACAACCATCACCAGAGCGGACCGGCCGGCGCGGTGCTGTTCGTCCCACCGTTCCGCGATCCGCATAACCACAATCTGGATCCGCTCCTGATCAACGGGATCACCATGGTCGGCGCCGCCATGCACAGCCGCCTGGCGGCCGAGGGCAAGCCCGGTGCGGTGATGCGAGGGGGCGCGGGGTATCAGACATGGTGGAACGGCGGGCTCCGGACCGCCGCCTACTTCCACAACCAGATCGGGATCCTCACCGAGACCATCGGCAACCCGACCCCGATCGAGATCCCCTTTGTGCCACGGCGGCAGCTCTCCACCGGCGACCTGCCCTTTCCGATCGAGCCGCAGCGCTGGCATTTCCGCCAATCGGTGGAGTACTCGATCACCAACAACCGGGCGATCATCGACCTGGCCTCGCGCTACCGCGAAACCTTCCTCTACAACATCTACCGCATGGGAAAGAACTCGATCGAGCGCGGGAACCGGGACACTTGGACCAATACCCCGGCCGAGATCGATTCAGTCTCGGAGGTGATCGCCGCGCAGCGTCGGGCCGGCGGGGGGGGAGCTGGCGGCGCAGGAGGCGGTGGCGGGGCAGGCGGCGGCGGGTTCGGAGGTGGCGCGTCACGGGACCTGTTCGACCAGTATCTCCGGAACCCGGCGGACCGGGATCCCCGCGGGTACATCCTCCCGGCCGACCAGGCCGATTTCCCGACGGCGACCAAACTGGTCAACGCGCTGCTCAAGTCGGGCGTCGAGATTCACCGCGCCCGCTCCCCGTTCACTGTCGGCGGCCAGCGGTATCCGGTCGGTTCCTGGGTGGTCAAGGGCGCCCAGGCCTTCCGTCCCCACGTCCTCGACATGTTCGAGCCCCAGAACTACCCCAACGATCTGCAATACCCGGGGGGACCTCCCATCGCACCCTACGACAACGCGGGCTACACCCTCGCCCTTCAGATGGGGGCGAAGTTCGACCGGATTATGGAAGGCTTCGACGGCCCGTTCGAGAAGGTGACCGAGAGGCAGGTCATTCCCTGGGCGCCGCCGATGCCGGATGCCCGGGGGTATCTGCTCGACCGGCAGGTCAACGATGCCTTCCTGGCGGTGAACCGCCTGCTCGCGGCCCGGCAACGGGTGCAGGTGCTCCGGAGCCCGCTCACCGTCGGGGATCGCACCTGGCCCGCCGGGACCTGGTATGTCCCCGCGACCAGCCAGTCCACCGCGATCCTGCAGAAGCTCAACACCGAGAACGGTCTGCCGGTGATGGCTGCCGCTTCGGCCCCCGGCGGCGCCGCAAATGTCCGGCCCGTACGGATCGGCCTCTGGGACCGGTATGGCGGCTCCATGCCGTCGGGCTGGACCCGCTGGATTCTGGAACAGTTCGGGTTCCCCTTCGAGGTCGTCTACCCCCCTCAGCTCGACGCGGGGAATCTGAATCGGACGTATGACGTCCTGATCTTCGTGAGCGGCGCCATTCCCGGCCAGGGAGGCGGTGGCGGGTTCGGCGGGGGCGGGTTCGGCGGGGGCGGAGGCGGAGGCGGTCAGAACCTGGAGTTGGTGCCGGAGGAGTTGCGAGCGCGGATGGGGTCGGTGTCGGCCGAGACCACCATCCCCCAGATCAAGGCCTTCCTTGAGGGCGGCGGCACGGTTCTGACCATTGGATCCTCTGCGGAGAACCTGGCCCGGCAGCTCGGGCTGGCGGTCGAGGACCACATGGTGGAGGGAGGCCGGCCCCTGGGCCGTGACAAGTTCTACATCCCTGCCTCCCTGCTCGAGGTCCGCGTCGATCTCAGCCGGTCGGTGGCCGCGGGCATGGGGGAGACGGCCATCGTGATGTTCGACGAAAACCCGGTGTTCAAGCTCCCCGCCGACGCCGAGCAGCGCGGAGTCCGGCCGGTGGCCTGGTATGCCGGAGCCAATCCCCTGAGGAGCGGATGGGCCTGGGGTGAGCGGTATCTGGAGAACGGGGTCGCCGTGGCGGAAGCGACCGTCGGGCGCGGCAAGCTCTACCTGTTTGGACCGGAGATTACGTTCCGGGCACAGCCGCACGGGACGTTCAAGTTCCTGCTGAACGGGATCGTCGGAGCAGGGATGGAGGGAGGGCGGTAGAGGGCGATGCAGGACGATAGCGCACTCTCGCACTGTCGTCCGCGCACCACAGAGGGCCCGGTCGGGGCGAGGAGTCCACGCCATAGTGAGAGGGATCACAGAGCGTGTCGGGTGTGTCCCCGACCTGGTGCGAATTGACACGCCGGACGGACACCCTGATTGCGGGATTCCCGGTCGCCGGGGGCGGGATTCGTGATCCGGAACACAAAGGCCCCCAGAGAGCGGACGCTCTCCGGGGGCCAGGAATTCCAAGTGAGAACCGCCCGGATCAGGCGGTCATGAGCTCGGGTTCGGTCCCTTCGTCCTCATCGTCCGCCCCCGTGGCGCCCAGCAAACGCGCGGCCAGGAGAGGCAACGCGGCGGGGAGCGCCAGACCCGGCTCGAGCCTGGCCAACTGGGCGAGCAGCTCCGCTGGGGGGTGGGCCTGAGTGATTTTGTGGAGCAGGATCGGATCGATCATTCCTGGCCTCCAACCTGCGCCGACCGCCACATTGCGGTCGCGCGCCGCTGACTGTAGGACGCCCTTTGCAAGAACGGTTCCACATCGGGTTGGGAGTGGCGGGTGAGACGGGCAGGATGGCCGTTGGTGTGCAAGGCCAGGGGGCTGGATGAGTCCCCGCCGTATATTCGTACCCCTCACGAGGTTGGGACGACGATGATCAAGAACGCAAAGCCCCACTGCCGCTTCCGTCATCGCCTCGCCCGGGGCGCCGCAGTGGGAGCGTCCGTTCTGACCCTCGCGGGGTGCAAGACGTGGAGGGTCGAGCCGGTGACCCCGGTCGAACTGGTGACCGAGGAGCGCCCCGAAGTCGTTCGGGTCGGCAGGAGCTCCGACAGCTCGACGGTTGTCCTGTACCAGCCCACCATCATCGGTGATACGCTCCGGGGCCTGCCCACCCAGCTTGCCATCCGGCCCGTCATGGTACCGCTCCGGGACATCCGCACCATTTCCACCCGGAGGTTCAGCCTGGCCAAGACCCTCCTGTTCGGCCTGGCCGTCGGGGGCGGGGTCGTGCTGTACGAGCTGCTCCAGGGGTTGAATCAGGGCGTGAGCTTCTAGCCGGTCGGCGGGCTCAGGGCGCCGCGGCCCGGCGGATATCACCGAGCAGGGCCTGGGGACTCAGCGGCGCGCCCAGAAACTCCCTCAGCACCTCCCGGGAGGGCCGCTCCCTCCCAAATCGGAACAGCCGGTCCGATACCCAGGCGTACCATCCGAGATCGCCCGCCGCGGGGTCGCCGCGCTCGAGCCGGACCTTGTCCCTTACCTGCGCGATGACCATTGCCCCCAGGGCATAGTTGAGCATGTAACCCGGCGAGTCCACCAACTGCCCCCGCATCGCCCACCAGGACCACTCGGCGTGGGGCCGAATCCCCAGGTGGCGCCAGGTGATATCGGCCCACACCTGGTTGGGCGACAGGGTGGGGTCGGCGAAGAGCCGCATTTCGAAGAGCGACCAGGCGACATCCAGCATCACACCGGCGTACTTGGCTCGAAGCGCCACGGCCAACGGGACGGCATCGCCCAGGAACCTCTGCTGCCAGGCAGGCTCGTGCAGGTCATGGGCGACGATGTCGGCTACGGCCTCGGTGAAGGTGTCGCTGTCGGGCCAGTCGGCGTAGGCCGGCCGCGTCCGGATGGCCGCAAGGTGGACCCCGTGCCCGGTCTCGTGGAGCAGCTCCCCGAGGTTGTCCAGGCCCCCAATCCGATAGGAGGCGAACACCGTGGGCTCCCCCGGGGACCAGCGATCCGCCGCGAGCATCGGCCGGGCGCCGAAGGTGGTATAGGCGACCGGATACTTCCCTGGGCGCGGGAGAATGTCGTACTGGATGTTGAGCGAATCGGGGTCGGCGCCCAGGGCCCGGTAGTGCTCGTGGTTGAGGTCGAGCAGACGGTCTCGCGGCACCCGATCGCCCAGACGCCTGCCCTCCTCCCCACCCTGGTAATACCAGTCCCAGGGCTCGATCGGCTCGGCGGCCTTGAGCGAAGCCCACGCCTCCAGGACCCTGACCAGCCAGGCCTCGACCGAGTCGGGGGACACGCCCAGGGCCTCCGCGCGCGCGACGTGCGGCTGGTCCCGCGCCGTCCAGCTTCCGGCACGCCGGGCCAGGGCGAGGCGCCAGGGAGAATCGGGGCCGCCGTCCCCATTGACCGAGCGCCAGACAGGCTCGAGCGCCATGAAGAGCCGGCGGCGGCGCGATCGGTTGTCCGTGGCTCCGAGCAGTCCGAAGATGGTCAGCCGGTCGAGAGTGTCCCGGTCGAGGACGATGGTCTGCGCCGCGCGGCCGTAGCAGGCGAACATCCGCTCGGTGAGCGCGGTCACGCCGCTGTCGAGCAGTGAACGTGGATCGTACCGGCAGTCCGCCGGTCCCGGATCCACATCCTCCACCGCAGCTTCGGGCTCGTCGGTCAGCGACCGGCTGGTGACCTCCTGGATCCTCTGGAGGGCCCGGTGATCGGCGGAGTCCAATGCCGCGGCATCGACCACCTCGAGCAGACCCAGCAGCCGGGAGCGGAGGTCCCGATAGCCGGCACGCACGCTGTCCAGCGGAACCCCGTGGATGGTCGTGTCCAGCGCGCGGGCGAGGGTGACGTCGATCTGGTCGGCGGCGGTGCGGGTGTCCTGGAAGGTCGATTCGATTTGGGCGAGTGGGGGGCCGCCGGCACATGCGGCAAGCAGCAGGAGGGCCGACAGGCAAGGGGAGGGGATAGCCAGGCGCGCCATCACCCGGTTGCCTCCTCGTCCTCTATCCAACCGTCCAGGTGTTCGACTGGCGGAGCAGCACCTCCAGGTCGCCCCGGCCCGCGGCCTTCTCCTCCTCGATCTGGGCGTACATCGCCTGGTCGTAGGTGGGCGCCGGGTTGTCGTAGAGCACCCCGAGGGCCATGGGAAAGGCGGGCGGGGCAAGCCCCGCCAGCAGCATGGCCAGACAGCGGTTGGTCTGGTCGTGCACCAGGAGATCATCGAGGCCTATTCCGTTCTCGCCCAAGGTCACGACCTCCAGATCCAGCGTGTTGGGGCGCAGCCGGAGCCCGCGGTTCTTCTCCTTGCCGAACAGCATGGGCCTGCCGTGCTGGACGTGGAGTTGCGCGTCGGCCGCGTTCTCCTTCGCGGTGAAGTCCTCGAACACCGCGTCGTTGAAGACGACGCAGTTCTGGAAAATCTCCACAAAGGAAGCGCCCCGATGGGCACGGGCGCGCTTCAGGACTTCGATCAGGTGCGGCATGAGAGTGTCGATCGTCCGCGCGACGAAGCGCGCCCCGGTCCCCAGGGCGAAGGCCGACGGAAGCACCGGCGGATCGATGGAGCCCCGGGGCGTCGAGGGCGAACGCGTCCCCTTGCGGGAGGTCGGCGAGGCCTGACCCTTGGTGAGACCGTAGATCTCGTTATTGAAGAGCAGAAGCTGGAGATCGACGTTGCGGCGAAGCACGTGGAGCAGGTGGTTGCCTCCGATGCTCAACCCATCGCCGTCACCCGTCACGACCCACACGTCCAGCTCGGGATTGGTCAGCTTCACGCCGGTCGCCACCGCGGGCGCACGGCCGTGGATGGTGTGGAACCCGTAGGTCGACAGGTAATAGGGGAACCGCGACGAGCAGCCGATCCCGGACACGAACACGGTCTTTTCCCGGGGCGCGCCCAGCTCGGAGAGCACCTTCTGCACGGCCTTGAGAATCGCGTAGTCCCCGCAGCCGGGACACCAGCGAACCTCCTGGTCCGAGGCGTATTCCTTGGGGGCGAGCGGGGGTGCGGCCGTCATGGGAGTGCCTCCAGGGTACGGCGGATGGCGCCGACCAGCTCGGTGACCTTGAACGGCTTGCCGGTCACCTTGTTCAGCCCGCGCGCGGGGAGCAGATAGGTGCTGCGCAGGAGCGTCACCAGCTGGCCCGTATTCTTCTCGGGCACCAGCACCGCCTCATATCGTCGCAGCAGCTCGCCCAGGTTGCGCGGGAAGGGGTGCAGGTAGCGGATATGGATGTGGGCGACGTCCAGGCCCTCGTCGCGGCACAGCATCACGGCCTTGCGGATGGGACCGTACGTGCTGCCCCACCCCACCACCGCGAGTTTGCCGCTCTCGCGACCCACGGTGACGCCCTGCTCGGGGATGTCGTCGGCGATCCGCCGCACCTTTTCCATCCGCGCTTCGGTCATCAAGGCGTGGTTGTCGGGGTCGTAGCTGATGTGTCCGCTCCCCGAGGCCTTTTCCAGCCCGCCGATCCGATGCTCCAGGCCCGGCGTCCCCGGCTTGGCCCAGACCCGCGCGAGCGTGTCAGGATCCCTCTGAAAGGGCTGGAATCCCTCACGGTCCCGATGGAATCGGACCGGGGTTTTCGGGATCGCATTGGGGTCCGGGACGGACCATGGCTCCGCGGCGTTGGCCAGGTAGCCGTCGGTGAGGAGGATGACCGGGGTCATATGCTGCACCGCGAGCCGGACGGCTTCCACCGCCACCTCGAAACAGTCGGCCGGTGTGGAGGACGCAATCACCGCCAGCGGGGCGTCCGCGTTCCGCCCGTACACGGCCTGGAGCAGATCGGACTGCTCCGCCTTGGTGGGCATGCCGGTCGACGGGCCGGCCCGCTGCGAGTTGACCACCACCAGCGGCAGCTCGGTGCTGATGGCGAGGCCCAGCGCCTCGGTCTTGAGGGCGACCCCGGGACCGGAGCTGGACGTGACCCCCAGCGCGCCGGTGTAGGACGCGCCGATCGCCGAGCAGATGGCCGCGATTTCATCCTCGGCCTGGAAGGTCACCACGCCGAGGTGGCGCAGCGTCGCCAGGATGTGCAACAGAGTCGAGGCGGGCGTGATCGGGTAGGACCCGAAGAACAACTTCTCGAGCCCCATCGCCCGGACGCCGGCCACGAGGCCGAAGGCGAGGGCTTCGCTCCCGCTGACGGTGCGGTAGACGCCGGCCGGCAGGTCCGCGCGCGCGACGGTATAGCCCACCACGTCGCCGGGCAGCTCGGCGGTCTCGCCGAACGCGTCGCCGGCGTTGAGGGCGGCGATGTTGGCCTGCGCGATCTGGGGGAGCTTGGCGAACTTCTTCTGCAGCCACTGGACGGTCGCGTCCTTGTCGCGCCCGTACATCCAGAGCATCAGCCCAAGCGCCCACATGTTCCGGCAGCGGAGCGACTCCTTGGCGCTGAGACCGAAATCCGCGACCGCCGCGGCGGTCAGCTTGCTCATGTCGAGCTTCATGACCTTGTAGGGATTGAGCAGCTCCCCGTCCAGCGGATTGGCGTCGAAGCCCGCCTTCTCGATGTTGCGGGCCGAGAACGCACCGGTGTCGACCACGACCAGTCCGCCGACCCGCAGGTCCTTGACGTTGACGGCGAGCGCCGCCGGGTTCATGGCGACCAGGACATCGAGCTCATCGCCCGCGGTCAGGATGTCGGTGGAGCCGAAGTGGATCTGAAACGACGAGACCCCATACGTGGTGCCGGCCGGCGCGCGGATCTCCGCCGGGTAATCGGGGTACGTCGCGAGGTCGCTGCCCGCCAGCGCCGTTTCCATCGTGAACTGGGTGCCGGTCAACTGCATGCCGTCGCCCGAGTCCCCGGAGAAACGGATGACGACCGTTTCCCGTACCTCACGGGACGTCGCAGCGGCGACTGCGGGTGAAATCATGGAACCGAACCTCCGAAATCGTACAAAACGCGCGGGGGGCCACGCACCGGAAGATAGTTGGAAGGCAGGGAGATCAGGGTCTTTGGACCCCTGCGGGACTCGGCCGCCCGACCATGGTTCCATCTCCCAGCTGGCCGTCCTGATTCCGGCCCCAGCAGAAGGCCGCCCCGCCCGTCCCCTGTGCGCACGTATGATCAAGCCCGGGGGAGATCGACCCAAAGTTGAGTTCGCCCGCCACGGCCGCTGGAACATTCCGCGACACCGCCGTCCCGTCGCCGAGCTGCCCATTGGCGTTCAGGCCCCAGCAGAAGCCGGCCCCACCCGCTACCACTCCGCAGGAGTGAGCCGAACCGGTGGCGATGGAGGCAAAGGTGTGGCCGCCTGAAACCGCGACCGGAACGAACTGATTGGCCGAGGCGGCGTTCCCAAGCTGGCCTGACGTTCCGACCCCCCAGCAGAAACCCATTCCGCCCGGGGTGATGGCGCAGGTGTGCGCGCCTCCAGCGGCGACCGCGCTGTAGACTGTGCCCCCGCTCACCGGTGTGGGGACCGACTGGTCGAGCCCGGTGCCGTCTCCCAGTCGCCCATTGGAGTTGGCGCCCCAGCACAGCACGATCCCATCGTCGCGCACCCCGCAGGTGTGGGCCACGCCGGCGCTCACCGACTGGAAGCTGTGCCCCCCGGCGGCCAGGACAGGCACCGGGAACCCGATCGTCCCACCGGTCCCCAGCCGGCCGTTCGCACCCGATCCCCAGCAGAGGATTGCCCCGTCTACCCGGAGTCCGCAGGTGTGCGCGCCACCGGCGCTCAGCGCGGTGAAGATGTGGCCACCGAACACCAGGGTTGGGACAATCCGCTGGGCGGTCGTTCCGTCGCCCACCTGCCCCGCGGCGTTGGCACCCCAGCAGTAGGCGGCTCCGGCAGCGGTCAGACCGCAGGAGTGGGCGCTGCCAGCGGTGAGGCTGGTGAAAGTGACCGGGCTGGTGACCAGCATGGGCGCAGAGGACGGGACCGCCCCGCCGTTGCCGAACTGGGCCGAGCTGTTGTCGCCCCAACAATAGGAAGGCCCCCCGCTCACCGCGCAGGTATGGTTCAGCCCCGCGGTGAGCACGGTGACGTTGAACGCTTCCGCGGTGGCATTGAAGTGCACCGCGGGGAGACCGGTGCGCATGGCCGTCAAGGTATTGGGCCCTGCGACCAGACCGAGAGCCCAGCTCCCCACCCGGGCGATACCCAGCGCGTCGGCGATGGCGTTGGCGCCGGTCACGGTTCCTCCGCCTCCGGAAATCGAGAACGTGATTGCGAGGCCGGCGATCGGGTTTCCGAACGCATCCGTCACGCGGACCGCCGGCGCGATCGGGACGATTCCCCCGAGCGACGTCGTCTGGCCACTGCCCTCGACCGCCTCCAGGTCAGCCGCCGCCCCGACCACCGCGGAGGCGGTGAAGACCACCTCGGCCAACAACCCTGCCGCGGTCGCGATGAGGCTGTTGGGGCCCAGCGCAGTCCCAAGCGTCCAGCTCCCGACGGTAGCAACGCCGTCGGCGCCGGTGGCCACTTCCGTTGCCGTCGCGCTGCCACCGCCCGCGAAGACGCTGAAGGTGATCAGGACCCCGGCAACGGGATTCCCCGAAGCGTCCGTCAACCGAACGGCCGGAAGGATGGGAACCGGGGTACCAGCGGCCACCGTCTGATTGTTGCCCGCGGTCGCCGTCAGGACCGAGGCCGGGCCCGCGGTGAGCTCGATAGTGCCCGAGGTCGCGGAGGCGAGCCCGGTTGCGCTGAAGCGCAATGTTCGTGGGCCGACCGTCCCCGTCAGGGTCAGGTCGGTGAAAACAACCCTCCCGTCGTCCTCGGACTCTACCGAGAGCGTACCGCCCAGTTGCCCGCCTCCCGAGGCAAGGCTCACCGTAACGCGAATCCCGCGCACGGTGACCGGGCTTCCCTCCGCGTCCTGCACCTGGAGCCGCGGTTGCGGATCGAGCAGCCCGCCGTTGACCACGGTGGCGCCGGGGAAGACGACCAGCACGAGTCTGGTCGGGATCGGGCCGGTGTTGGTCGGGCCGGACCTGCATGCGACCACCAGAAGTCCGAGTGCGAGGATTGACCGCAAATGCTTGAAGGACATGTGGTTCCAGTGAGGGGGCGACGCAGCGGGAAGCTGGCAAGTTCCAGGCCGGATTGCAACCTGGAATGGGAAGGAAACTGGCGGGGCGGAAGCTGGGGCGGCAGGATTCGAACCTGCAACTTCCCGGTTAACAGCCGGGCGGTCTGCCAATTGACCTACACCCCAATGGAGGGCGATTCTCCCCCCCCTCAAGCAAAAAGCCCCCAGGAGCTCGGGGGGGGCGCATGAACGCGGACCACCGCGAGGACTACCCGGAGCGCCGTCCCGATTCGGCCGGATTGGGGTTTCGACGGATGCCACGCCCACGTATCGTCATCTCCGCAAGATGGAATGCGACGGGAGGCGCCGTCAAGCGACGGGAAGACTCCCGGGCGCGTCCCGAAACCGGAATGGAGGGCCCATGGCCGGCACGGCGCCCGAACGACGTCAGTTGATTCTCGCCCTGGAGGAGGCGTTTCGCGCCAGGGCCTGGCACGGTACCAACCTGTTGGGATCGATCCGGGGACTCGAGCCCGCCACCGCGGCCTGGCGGCCCCGCCCCGGGCGGCACAATATCTGGGAGATCATTGTCCACGCGGCGTACTGGAAGTACGCGGTGACCAGGCGAATCACAGGGGGCCCGCGCGGAGGCTTCGCCCTCGACGGGTCGAATTGGATCAAGCGGCCGGTCGAGGATACGGAGAACGCCCTGGCCGACGATATCGCCTTGCTCAAACGGTCCCATGAGGAGCTGCTTCAAGTCGCCAAGGATCTGCCGGGCTCCAAACTGCGGTCGCCTCCCTCTGGAACCCAATTCACCACGGCCGCGATGCTGCGGGGGATCGCGGCGCACGACGTCTATCACGCGGGCCAGATTCAGCTGCTCAAGCGGTTGAGGACGCGGAGCCGGTGAGCGCCCCACGGTCGACGGCCGGCCTCGCCTGGGACTCCGCCGCCCTGGCCGGGTCGGTGCGCGCGTGCCTTTGACCAGCCGAGCGACCCTCTACGCCGATCGCCCAGCCCTGCTCACCCCGGAAGGCTCCTGGACGTACGCCGAGCTCGACCAGGCCTCGGCCCGCGTGGCGTCGGCCCTGCTTGACGGGGGCGACGATCTGCGCGAAGCCAGGGTCGCCTACCAGATTGTGCCCGGCCGCGCGCATGTCGCGGTGCTGTGGGGAATCTGGCGCGCCGGGGGAATCGCGGTTCCGCTCGCCCTGTCCTATCCCGCCGCGGAGCTCGCACATCTGCTCGCCGACAGCGATCCCAGCCGGGTCGTGGCCGATGCCGCTTCCGCCCGCAGCCTCGCCCCCCTGGCGGCGGCGCGGCAACTTCCCCTGCTCACGCCTGAGCAACTGCTGTCCGCCGAGCCGGTCCAGACGCCGAAGCGGCCGGCGGAGCGCGGCGCGCTGATGATCTATACCAGCGGCACCACCGGGCGGCCCAAAGGCGTGGTCCTGAGTCACGGGAACCTCGCCGCGCAAGTCGTGTCGCTGGCCATGGCGTGGGGGTGGACGCCGGACGATCGAATCCTCCTCACCCTCCCGCTGCATCACGTGCACGGGATCGTGAATGTCCTCTGCTGCGCACTCTGGACCGGCGCGCGGTGCGAAATCCACACCGGGTTCGATGCTGTCGTCACCTGGCAACGCCTCGCCTCCAACGAGCTGACCCTGTACATGGCGGTTCCCACCATCTACGCCAGGCTGATCCGGGCCTGGGAGGAAGCACCCGACACCACGCGGGCCGGGTGGAGCGCCGGGTGCGGCGGCCTGCGGCTGATGGTCTCGGGCTCGGCCGCCCTGCCGGTCGCGCTCTTCACGCGCTGGCGGGAGCTCACGGGCCACACCCTGCTCGAACGCTACGGCATGTCGGAGATCGGGATGGGGCTGTCGAATCCGCTCGAGGGCGAGCGGCGGCCTGGATTTGTCGGAGCGCCCCTGCCCGGGGTAGAGGTCCGGCTCTGCGACGAGGCGGGACTCCCGACCGCCACCGGTCAGGCGGGCGAAATCGAAGTCCGGGGCCCGACCGTCTTCCGGGAGTATTGGCGCCGGCCCGAGGAGACGCGCGCCGCCTTTCACGACGGCTGGTTCCGGACCGGGGACATCGGCATCGTAGAGGACGGTTCGTACCGTATTCTGGGGCGACGCAGTGTGGACATCCTCAAGACCGCCGGGTACAAGGTCTCCGCCCTGGAGATCGAGAATGTGCTGCGGGATCATCCGTGCGTGGCGGACTGCGCGGTGGTCGGCGTCCCCGATCCGGAATGGGGCGAAACCATCTGCGTCGCCGTCGAGGCCGCACCCGGCGCCGTGTTGCCGGATCTCGCCGGGCTCAAGGCGTTCGCAGGGGAGCGGCTCGCCCCGCAGAAGGTCCCCCGACGCCTGGCTCTGGTCCCCGCGCTGCCCCGGAACGCCATGGGCAAGGTGGTCAAGGGCGAGGTGAAGGCTCTGTTCGAGGCGGGAGGGTATGTTCAAAGGTGACCGATGGATGGGAAGTGCGGAGTGCGGAGTGCGGAGTGCGAAGTGCGGAGGGCGGAGTGCGGAGGGCGAAGCGCGAGACACCGAGCCTGAGGGCTGATCCCTGAACGATCTGCTGTCGCGGGTACGCGAATCACTGGCGGAGCGATACCTGATCGAGGACGAGCTCGGTCGTGGGGGCATGGCCACGGTCTACCTCGCCCGGGACCTCCGGCACCGTCGCCAGGTTGCCGTCAAGCTGCTTCATCCCCAGCTTGCGCATGTGGTGGGCGCGGAGCGCTTCGAGCGGGAAATCGAGATCGCGGCGCGGCTGAGCCACCCCCACATCCTGCCGCTGATCGATTCGGGCACCGTGACGGTCGACTCCTCCAGCGGCGGCCCGGCGCTACCCTATTACGTGATGCCCTACGTCCCGGGGGAGTCGCTCCGCTCCCGCCTCAACCGGGAACGGCGGCTTCCACTCGACGAGGCGGTGCGCCTCACCCGTGAGGTGGCGGACGCGCTCCATTACGCGCACCGGCACGGGATTCTCCACCGCGATATCAAGCCGGAGAACATCCTGCTCTCCGAGGGCCATGCAGTCGTGGCGGACTTCGGCGTGGCCCGGGCCCTGGACGAGGCGGGAGCGGATCGGCTTACGGCCACCGGGGTCTCACCGGGGACGCCGCAATACATGAGCCCCGAGCAGGTACAGGGCGAGCGCGAACTCGACGGCCGGGTGGATCAGTACGCACTCGGCTGCATGCTGCACGAAATGCTCACGGGGGTGCCGCCCTTCGCCGGCGGCGCGGTTCAGGCCGTGCTCACTCGGCGCCTGGCCGGCCCGCCGCCGCCGGTGAGCAGCGCCGGAATCGAGGTCCCCGCGTACATCGAGGCCGCCCTGCAACGCGCCCTCGCGGTGCGACCGGACGATCGCTTCCCGACCACGGCGGAGTTCGCCAAGGCGCTGGGAACCCTCGCGACGCCGACCGAGCCGCTGGCGCCCGTCCGGCCCGCCCGCGGGCCGCTGCGCTGGCTGGGGGCGGCGGCGGTCCTCCTCGCCATCGTCGGACTGGGACTGTGGCGGCTTGCGCGCCCCGGCTCGGCGGGATCCGCGCCCATCGCCTCCCTTGCCATCCTCCCGGTGTCGCTGCCGGGCTCGGACAGCGGCACGGCCTATCTCAGCGCCGGGATCAATGAATCGGTGGCCGATCTGCTGCGGCGGGTTCCGGACCTCCGGGTCACCGCGCCAAGTCTCGTGATGCAGCTGCAGCGGCGGCGGCCCGACGCGACCATCGAAGAGCTGGGCCGCGAGCTCGGCGTCGGCGCGGTGCTGACCTGGAGTCTCCGCCCCCGGCCCGACTCGCTCGAGATCCAGGCCGAGCTGCTGGCCATCCCCGGCGGAGACCTGCTCTGGAGCGCCCGCTACCAGCGCGCCTTCCGCGACGTCATCGTGCTGCAAACCGAGATCGCCAGCACCATCGCGTCGTCGCTTCGGTTCAGGCTGACCGGACAGGACAGCGCCGCGCTGAGCCGCCACGCCACTGACGATCCCGTCACCTACGACCTGTACCTCCGGGGCAGCCAGTATCTGGTCCGCGCATCCCCGCTCAGCGCCGCCCTGGGCAAGGAGTTGGCGGATTCCACGCTCTATTACGCCAATCGCGTCCTGGAGCGGGCGCCCCGACACGCCGGGGCGCATTTCCTCCGGGCCTATTACTACATCCTCGGCGGAACGCGCGGCTGGGTCAGGCCGTTCGCCGCCGCGACGGACTCGGCGTGGGCCGAGCTCAACCGCGCCTTCGCGCTCGATTCGACGCTGGCCGAGGTATGGACCGTCCGGGGCACACTGGAACTGTACCTGAGCGACAACTGGCCCTCGGTGCGCCGCAACCTGGCAACGGGGGTGAGATTCGACCCGGACCTGGCGTACGCGCGACTGTACTATGGCATCTACCTCGGCGAGATCGAGGGGGCGCTCGACTCCGCCATCAGCCATCTGCGGCATGCGGTCAGGATCGAGCCCGCCGCGCTCCATTACAACACCCTCGGCGACCTGTACCTGCGGAACCGGCAGTACGACTCGGCCGTGGCCGCCCTGCGCGAGGCGGTCGCCCTCGATCGCGGCCTGCCCGGGCCCTGGACCCGCCTGATCCTGATCTACGAGCGGCTGGGCCGCTGGCCCGAAGCGCTGGAGGCCCGCCGCCAGGCGCCGGACACGACGCGCCACGGCCTGTTCTCCACGGCGTTCCGGGAAGCCGGTGAGGCGGGCTACCGGCGGGTGCTCGAGGAGGATGTCCGCGCGCGGATCGACTCACTCGAAACGGCGATGGAGGGTCCGAAGAATGAGGCGGCGGATTCCTTCCCGCCGCTGCGCGAGGGCCGCATCGCGCTGCTGCATGCCCAGCTCGGCGAGTGGCGCGAGGCGATGGACTGGATTCTCCGGGAGCACCGGCGGCGGCCCACCCGATTCCGCTGGTTCGTGGCCCACCCCGACCTTGCGGGACTGCGGAACGATCCGCGCTGGCTTCCCATGGTCCGCCAGGAAGGGCTGGAGCGGCTGCTGCCCCAGTAGCCGGCGCTCGGCGGTCCGGCCCCGCGACAGCATCAGAGCGCTATCGGGGTCCCCCGGAAGGGGTCGGGCCGAGCAGCGCGTCGGGATGGGCGGACGCCCACCGCTCGATCGCCTCCAGCGGCGGCCGGGCTGGGCCGCACAGCTCCTCAATGCGCGCGCCGAGCGCCAGGACCTCCTCCTCGGCCGACGGCCGCCCGACCACCTGGATGCCCACCGGCATCCGCTCCCCATCGAGCCCGCAAGGGATTGACGCAACCGGCAGGCCCGTGAGGCTCAGGACGAAGGTCGGGGCGAGCCAGTCGACGTAGGTCTGCATGGGACGGCCGCCGATCGTCTCCGGATAGTTGTGTTCCACCGGAAACGGCGGCACCGCCATCGTGGGGGTGAGCAGATAGTCGTACCGCTCGAAGACGCCCCGCAGGATCTGCCAGAGACGGGAGCGCGCCTGCTCCGCCTCGCCCAGCCGCCACACCTCCGTCTCCAGTCCCGCGCGGGTATTGTTGCGGACGTTCACCCCTAGTTCATCAAGGTGTTCCAGTCGCGTGCTCATCCAGGTCACGAACCAGTACCCCCGGAGCGCAAGGAAGGTCTCTCGCGCAAAGGCGAGGTCGAGGGCGACGGCCTCGACCGGAATGCCGCTCTCCGCCAGGCGATCGGCGGCGCGGCGGCAGACCGCCTCCACGGGGGGATCGATGCCGATGCCCGCGATGTCCGGGCAATAGGCCGCGCAAACGCCGGGGCGAGGGCCGTGCCGCGCGGCGGCAGCGAAGTCCCTGCCCTGCACGGGTTGTCCCAGCGGCGCGCAGGGGCTCGGCCCGGCGAGGGCCTGAAGCGCCTGGGCGAGGTCTTCCACCGTCCGGGCCATCGGCCCGGTCACCTGGAGGGTGTCCCAGGCCCACTCCGACGGGCAGGTGGGGACCAGCCCGACCGAGGGGCGGAGGCCCGCGACGCCGCAGAAAGAGGCCGGGATGCGCAACGATCCGCCAAGGTCCGTTCCCTCGGCAAGGCCGATCATCCCGGCCGCGAGCGCGGCGGCCCCGCCGCCGGTGCTGCCACCGGCGCTTCGGTCCAGGTTCCAGGGGTTCCGGGTCCGGCCGAAGACGTCGTTCCAGGTGTTGCCACCCGCGGCGAACTCCGGGGTGTTGGTCTTGCCGAGGATCAGCGCTCCCGCGGCGCGTAACCGACGCACCACGAGCGCGTCCTCTTCCGCGACCTGGTCGCGGTACAGGGGAGAGCCGTGCGTGTGGCGCAGGCCTTTGACCGGCGTGACGTCCTTGATTCCCACCGGCAGGCCGGCCAGCGGGCCCGGGTCCTCGCCACGTTGGATTCGCCGTTCCAGGTCGTGGGCGTCCTGGAGGAATGCCGGGTTCAGGGTCACGATGGCGTTGAGTGCCGGGTTGCACCGGGTGACCCTGGCGAGGGTCGCTTCCGCGATGGCGACCGGGGAGAGCGCGCCCGTCCTCACTTGCGCGGCGAGATCGCGGACGGGCAGAAAGAGCGCATCCACCGATCTCAAACCTCCACCGGCCATTCCCCCTCGAACGCCACCACCCTGCAGAACGCGGCTTCACCCCCGCGGAACTTCCACGGAAAACAGCCCAGGATCAGTCGGCGGTTCTGGAGCGCAGCGGCCTCGATCTCTCCCCCCAGGTTCTCGATGTGCATGCAATCGGCGGGGAAGAGCGCGTTGTGGGTGAGCTGATACGCCGTGTCGGGGAACAGCCTGGCGACCCCGGCCGGGCCACCGAACAGCTCCTCGGCCTTGGCGCGCACCCGATCGCAGTGCCCGTGCATCCCTTTGCCCAGGAAGCGCCCGATCGGCAGGTTCATGGGATGATCAGTGGACACGCAATCCACTCCCCAGACATGGATCTTCTTCTCCAGCAGCCACGGCACCATGTCCGGATGCGCGCCGGGATGCATGTGGATGTAGCGCTCCTCGTCCGGCTCGGCCCCGAACTGGGCGTACCGGTGCCAGCCCGTATGCAGGAGCAGCAGGTCTCCCTGCTTCACGGTGACCCGCTGCTCGATCATGGCGGGCGTGTACACCCCGAGATCGTGCATCTCGTCCCGCAGATCCACGACGACCCCGGGCCCGCAGAGCCATTCCATCGGGATCTCGTCGATGGTGCGCCCATTGGTGACGAAGTGGCGCGGGGCATCCAGGTGGGTGCCCATGTGGTTGGAGGTCTGGATGTACTGGGCGTTGACCCCGTGCTCCGACTTCCGCTTGATGTACTTGACTTCGAAGGGCGGGTAGTACGGCCAGAACGAGACCTCCTGGTTGAGCGGCTGGGACAGGTCGTGGACCCGCATCAGGCCTCCTCAGGAACGGGCGCAGCCGCCGTGCCGGTGCGCATGAGAACGAAGTAGAGGGCGAAGGCGACGAGCCCCGCCGAGAACCACGCGCCCTGAAAGAGAAAGGCGAGTCGTGGGGTCAGTAACCCCGCCAGGGCCACCAGGACGCCGGCCGCCACGGCGGCCACCGCCTTGCGGTTGGTGCCGCCGGTATACCAATACCGTCCCTCCGCCCGGTAGAGATCGGCCAGCGCAAGCGCGCCGCGCCGGATCAGTAGGTAATCGCACACCAGGACCCCGCCGACGGCCCCAAGCAGCCCGGAGTAGCTGATCAGCCAGGCCTGGTAGGAGTCGAGCAGCCTCCAGGGGAAGATCAGGACCCCAAGGACCGCCGCCAGGAACCCGCCCAGGCGGAATCCGATGCGCCGCGGACTCAGGTTGGCGAGCGCGTTGGCCGGGGCGACCACGTTGGCCGCGATGTTGGTCGTGAGGGTGGCGAGCAGGATGGCCAGCAGAGCGACCACCCCGAGGATCGGCGCGTTCCGCTCGGCGGCCAGGCGGCCCACCAGGGCGACGGGGTTCCAGATCGCCTCGCCGTACAGGATCATGGTCGCCCCCGTGACCGCAAGGCCGATGAAGGAAAAAAGCGGCATCGTGGTGAGCAGGCCGAGCGCCTGGCCGCTCATCTGGTCACGCTGGCTCCTCGCGTAGCGCGTGAAGTCCGGGATGTTGAGCGCAAGGGTCGCCCAGAACCCCACCATCGCGGTGACCCACGGCACGAAGAGGCCGAGCAGAAACCCGCCGGGAGGCGGCTCGGCCTGCGCGGCCAGCACGTCGGCCCGGGTCAGGATGACGCCGATGCCGCCGACCTGCTCGATGGCCCACCAGAGCAATCCCAGTCCGACCAGCAGGAGAATGGGTGCGGCCAGGGTCTCAAGCCACTTGATGGACTCCGTGCCGGCGAACACGAAGTAGAGGTTGATGAGCCAGAAGAGCCCGAAGCCGAGGTACGCCGGCAGAGCGTGACCCATGAACGCCCAGTCACCGCCGAGCGTCCGCCACGCCGGCCAGGCGATGGCCAACAGCTCCGCGATGGCCAGCCCGCCGATCCAGGTCTGGATGCCGAACCAGCCGCACGCCACCGCGCCTCGGAGCAGCGCCGGCAGATGGGCGCCCCGCACGCCGAACGCGGCGCGAGCGTACACCGGAAACGGGATCCCGTAGCGCGTCCCCGCGTGCCCGTTCACCAGCATGGGCACCAGCACGATCGCGTTGCCAAGCAGGATCGCGGCCAGGGCCTGCCACCAGAGCATGCCCGCCTCGATCAGCCCCCCCGCCAGCATGTAGGTCGGGATACACACGCTCATCCCGACCCAGAGCGATGCCAGGTGCCAGCGATTCCAGGTCCTTGCACCCGGAGCGGTTGGTGCCAGGTCGGCGTTGGCCAGGTCCGACGTCGGAATGGGCTGGGCCGTGACCACGAACTCGGACGATTCGACTCCGGCCCGGCGGGAGGTCATGCCGAGGCCTTCCCCGCCGCGTCGAAGGCGCGGGTGAGCGCGCGACGAGTGAGCACCGCCGCCAGTCGGCGCCGGTAGGCGGGACTCGCGTGGATGTCGCCTGGAGGGTCGAGGCTGGACCGCACGACCTCGGCCGCCTCCGCGATGCGCTGGGCGGAGGGGCGGCGTCCCGCCAGCGCCGCCGCCGCACCCGGGACCGGCACCGGACCCTCCCCCACCCCGAACAGCACGACGGTGGTCTCGCGGCATCGCCCGTCGGCATCGAGCCGCGCTCCCGCCGCGACCCCCGCGAGGGCGAAGTCCCCATGGCGGCGGGCCGCTTCTTCGAATGCCCACCCGCTGCCCGGCGCGGCGGCGGGTATCTCGATTTCGAGCAGCAACTCGCCTGGTTCGAGCGCCGTGCTGAAAAGCCCCAGGAAGAACTCCTGCGCCGGAAGCCAGCGCTCACCGCGCGAGCCGCCCAGGCGCAGGCGGGCGCCAAGGCCCAGCATCACCGCGGGCAGTTCGGAGGCCGGGTCCGCGTGCGCGAGGCTGCCGCCCAGGGTGCCGCGATTGCGAATCTGCGGGTGGGCGATGTGCGGCAGCGCCTGGGCAAGCAATGGTGCCACGCGCGCGACACGGGGATCGCGCTCCAGCGCGCGCTGCCGGGTCATCGCCCCGATCCGGAGCCCACCCGCGTCGGTCGGCTCGATGCCCGCGAGCCGATCAAGCCGGTTGAGATCGATCAGCACGGCGGGCTGGGCCAGACGGAAGTTCATGGCGGGGACCAGGCTCTGCCCCCCCGCCAGCGGCTTCGCGTCGTACCCGTGCTCGTCGAGCAGGGCGAACGCCCGCTCCAGCGACGCCGGCGCGTGATACGTGAAGGGAGCCGGCTTCATGGCCGATCGCCGTCCCCGAGTCGGTGTTCCAGCTCTTTGCCCAATGCGGCCAGTCCCGCCCGCAGCAAGGTCCGGCTCACCACGTCCAGCAGCCGCTGGCCCACGGCGGCGATCTTGCCCCCCACTTGCAGATCAGCCTCGTAGCGCATCATGGTGCCGCCGTCGTTCGCCGCCAGCTCGACCCGGGCGGTGCCGCGGGTGAACCCGAAGCGGCCGTTGCCGTCGACCCGCATGACGAACCGGCGCGGCGGCGCAAGCTCCTCGAGCATGATCACCAGCGCGAACTCCGCCGCGGTGACGGGACCGATCGTCACGACCATGCGACCCTCGTAGCGGTTCGGGGCGGTCAGCGCGAGCTCGCGGGTCCCGGGCATCGCCTTCGCGATTACCTCCGGGTCGAGGAGCAGTGCCCAGACCAGCTCGGGCCTGCCGCTGAACGCATGCTCACCCTTGACGATCATCGCGCGGCCCCCGGCAACGCCTGGAGCAGCTCGAACAGCCGGTTGGGACTGAGCGGGGCCTCGAGAATCTCCAGCCCGGTGCCGGCCAGCGCGTCTTCCACCGCCTGGGCGAAGGCCGCGGCGGTGGGAATCGCGCCGGCCTCGCCCACGCCCTTGACCCCGAGCGGGTTGAGCGGCGACGGCGTTTCGAGGTGTACGATCTCCACCGTGGGCACGTCGAGGGCCGTGGGCAGCAGATAATCCATGAACGACGCGTTGAGCAGCTGCCCGTTCTCGTCCCAGGCCAGTGCTTCGTAGAAGGCGTTGCCGATCCCATGCGCCACGCCACCCTGGATCTGGCCGTCCACGATGGCCGGATTGATCACCCGTCCGCAGTCGTGCACCACGACGTAGCGGCGGATCGCCACCAGGGCGGTCTCCGGATCCACTTCGACCACCATCGCGTGAACCCCGGCGGCGGTGCTGCCCCGGTCGGGACCGAAATAGGCCGTGGCCTCCAGTCCCGGCTCGGTCCCCGGTCGCACCGCGCCGCGCAGCGGGTTGGCCCGTCGGGCCAGCTCGCCGAGCCCGATCCTCCGCTGGGGCGCGCCGCGAACCCGCGCGCCGGCGGACGCCAGTTCCACCTCTTCGGCAGCCACGCCGAGGATCTCCGCGGCCAGGGCGACCGCCTTGGCGCGGACCCGGCAGGCCGCCTCGTGGCAGGCCGTGCCCGCCACCACGATCCCCCGACTGGCGAACGTGCCCGAGCCCCATCCGAATTCGCGGGTGTCGCCGGTCACGACCTCGACCCGGCCGACCTCGACCCCGAGCACCTCGGCCACGATCTGCGCGAACGTGGTGAAGTGGCCCTGGCCCTGCGTCCCCACGCCGGTGGCCACCCGGACCGTGCCGCTCGGCTCGATCGTGACGCGCGCCCCCTCATACGGCCCGATCCCGGTGCCTTCGACATACGAGACGATTCCGATACCCAGCCGGCGGCCGCCGGCTCGTGCCGCCGGCTGGGTCTCGCGCTTGAACCGCTGGTACTCGACACGTTCCGCGGCGCGCTCCAGCAGCGGCGCGTAGTTGCCGCTGTCGTAGATCAGCGGGGCGGAGTCCTGGAACAGGATGCCGTGGTCGTGAGGAAACCGGTCGGGCGTCAGCAGGTTCCGGCGGCGGATTTCGACCGGATCGAGACCGAGCTCGCGCGCGGCGAAGTCAAGCAGACGCTCCATCACGAAGACGCCGTGCTGCCGCCCCGCGCCCCGTACCGGGGTGACAATGGGGCGGTTGGTGAACACCACCGTGAACTCGCTGTCATAGCACGGCACATCGTAGAGCCCGAGCAGCGTGCACTGGGTGTTGATCGGAATGGTCAGGCCGTAGGGATCGTACGCCCCTGTATCGTGTAGAAAGCGGTCGCGCACGCCGAGGATCTTCCCGTCGGCGGCCACCGCCAGCTCGGCGTCGTGGATCTGGAGCCGCTCCTGCGTGGTGGCGAAGAAGCTCTCCTGCCGGTCCTCGATCCACTTGACCGTGGCACCCAGCCGTCGCGCGGCCCAGGGGACCAGCAGCTCCTCCGGGTAGTGCATCATGATCTTGGGGCCGAAGCCGCCGCCGATGAACGGCGCGATCACCCGCACTTGCGATTCCCGCAACCCCAGCACCCGGGCCAGGCCGTTGCGGATCGGAATCGGCGCTTGGGTGGTGTCCCAGACCGTCAGTTCCTCGGCTCGGGGATCCCACGCGGCGACGATCCCGCGGTTTTCGATCGCGCCCGACACGCCGCGGTCGTAGCGGAACCGCCTGGCGATCACGCGATGCGCCGCGGCCCGCGCGGCCTCGTAGTCGCCTTTCCGCTGCCGGGCGCGCGCCGCCAGGTTGCCGCCCAGCCCCTGGTGAATCACCGGGGCGCCGGGGGCAAGGGCCGCCTCCAGATCCCCCACCGCCGGAAGCGGCTCCAGGTCGACCTGGATATCCGCCAGGGCGTCTTCCGCCAGGTACCGGCTTTCGGCGACCACCATGGCGAGCGCTTCCCCCGCACAGCAGACCTTCCCGCGCGCCAGAGGGCCCTGGGTCACGGCGTGGAAGACCGCTCCCTCGACCGGGACCGGAGCGACCAGCAGCTGCCCCGGCTGCCAGAACTCCCCCAGATCGGCCGCGGTGTACGCCGCCACGACGCCCGGGCGCCGGCGCGCGGTGCCGAGCTCGATGCCCCGGATCAGCGCGTGGGCGTGATCGCTGCGGAAGAATGCGACGTGGAGGGTCCCGGGAGGGTTGACGTCGTCGACGAACAGCGCTCGCCCCGTGAGGAGGCGCGCGTCTTCGTTGCGCGGCACTCGGCGGCCGAGCCAGGAGGGCGATTCGGTCATGGATGGCCGGCCGCGCGAGCGGCGAGCTTCACCGCCTCGACCATGCCCGCGTAGCCGGTACAGCGGCAAAGATGGCCGCTCAGAGCCTCACGAATATCGGCCTCGGTTGGCGCGGGATGCTCGGCGAGGAACGGGACCAGGGTCATCAGCACGCCCGGCGTGCAGAAGCCGCACTGGAGCCCGTGGGCCTCGCGGAACGCGGCCTGAAGCGGGTGCAGATCCTCGCCCTCGGCGAGGCCCTCGACCGTCGTTACTTCGTGCCCGTCGGTCTGGACGGCAAAGAGCAGGCAGGCGCGGACCGCCTCCCCGTCGAGCAGCACGGTGCAGGCCCCGCACACCCCGTGCTCGCACCCGACGTGGGTGCCGGTCAGACCCAGCTCATGCCGAAGAAAGTCGCTGAGCAACAGTCGGGGTTCGACGGCGCGCTCGCGAGGGACGCCGTTGACCGTGACAACCACCGGGTGGGTGTCGGCCAGAGAGACTCCCGGCAAGGGGATGGAACGAGACCGGGCGGCGCGTCACGCCGCCCGGTGGGTGCACCCGGCTAAGAATATCGTCCGACTTTAGGGCCGCAAGGGAGGCGGGGAGACGATGGGCCGAGGGAACCGGCCCGGGGTCAATCGCTGGAGGTCAGCCTCAGCAGAGCGGCGCCGGGATCGACAAACCCGGACCGGGTCAGAAAGCTCCGATCGGGATACCAGGAAAACAGTATCACCCCGTCCTCGATCAGCCCGATCAACTCACGCACCGATTCCATGGAGACCGCCGGGCAACCGTTGGTCCGGCCCAGGCGGCCCTGAGCGGCGCGAAAAGCGTTGACGGTCGGCGTGCCGTGAATCACGATCCCGCGGGCCAGGGCCCGGTCGTTGATGCCCTGCTCCAGTCCCCGCAGCCGAAGCGATTTCCCCCGGACCCCGACGTAGCTGTTCGCCGTGACGAAGGTGCCCAGGCTGGACTGGTTGCTGCCGTCGCGATTGGAAAACGCGGTGGCCCAGGTGCCGCCCGATCGCGCCGCGTGGGCCACGTAGTCGCGGTAGAGCACGCTCCCCCCATCCAGATCCACGACCCAGATGCGGGGCTCGGTTGACGGGAGGGAATAGTCGATCACCGCCAGAAGCCGGCTGCTGGTGTGGCCGTCGAGGCTGGCGCGCTGATGCGCGGCGAGCGCATGCATCCAGGCCTCGGTCGACATGCCGAGCGGGGGCATGTCGGCGGATACGGGCCAGGGGCCATTCGGCCCGCCCTCAGGGGCGCAGCCGGCGGCGGCCAGAGCGGTCAGCGTGGCGAATCTGGAGAGAAAGCGAGGCATCGCGGGCCACGCAATCGGCAAGCGACATGCCCGCCCCCCTGATCCCCCGGCGCCGGGCCACAGGCCGCGGCGTGACAAGGACTTGCCGCCCCGGTTACCATTTCCGGTGTCTGGGGTTCGGGCACCGTCGCAGCCGGGCTACGGCTTTTTGCCCCGGCCCCGTGAGAACCGCTCGGGGGAGGCATCCATGCCAAGCACGATTCGCGGACGTTACCGGGGCGTTGCGCTGCTCGCGACGATGCTCGGCACGACGGGATGTTTGCTCGCGGCGGCCGGCGCAGGGGCCGGCGGCGCGATCTACCTCACCGACCGGGGAGTCGAATCGCACGTCGCAGCCGGCGTCGCCCGAACCTACGAAGCCTCCCGCGCGTCGTTCCAGGAGCTCGGCATCACCGAAACCAGGACCGCCACCCGCAGCGAGGGCGGGGTGGAGACTCGCGAGTTGGAGGGCACTTTGCCGGATCGCGAGATCACGGTGACCGTCCGCACAGAGGGCGACGGCGCGCACGTCTCCGTCGTCGCGCGGCGCTCCGCGGTCACCTGGGACAAGGACTTCGCCCGATCGCTGCTGGAGAAGATCGTCGCCGGCGTCCAGTAGGCCAACGCCTCTCGCAAGGAGAACACCGGATGAACGAGACCGCGAAGTCCCGCTGGGAAGACTACATGGATGTCTTCACCGCGCCGTCGGCGGTGTTCCAGCGCCGTACCGACGGCAAGTTCGGGCAGGCAATGGTGGTCTTCGTGGTCCTTGTGGCCGTGCTCTACTACGCCACGCTTCCGGCCATGCAGCCGATCATGGAGGCGGAGTTCATGCGGGGGATGGCGGACACCCAAGCCGCCCAGGTGACGCCCGAGCAGATCGAATCGATGCGGCGGATGTCCGGGATCTTCGGCGGCATCGCCGTGATCGTCTTCAGCCCGATCAGCCTCTTCGTGGTGGGCGCCCTGGTGTGGCTCGGAGCCAAGGTGGCCGGCGGCAGCGTCTCCTACGGGCAGGGAACGACCATCGCCACGTTCGCCATGTTCCCGCGGCTGCTCCAGTCGGTGGTGAATGCGGTCCAGGCGCTGTTTCTGGACGAGTCCCAACTCACCTCCATGAACAGTGTGAGCTTCGGGCTCGGACGCCTGCTCGATGCGGAGTCCACCAACCCTGTCCTGCTCGGCCTGCTTTCCCGGGTCGATGTGTTCACCATCTGGGTCACCCTGCTCATTGCCCTCGGCATCCGGTTCATGGCCCGGGTCGACACGGGCGCGGCGATGGCCGGCGCTGCGGTGGTCTGGCTGATCGGAGCGGTGCCGAGCATCGTGCAGGCGCTGATGCGGTGAGTTCGCCGCGCTCGGGGCGGCGGCCGTCGCCCGCCCTGCTCTGGTTCACTTGCCGGGGTTGGCCGGGCGGAGATCGATCTCGCTGGCGAGGGCGCGGGCGGGCAGCCGCAGGGTATCGACCACGACCTGTGCCACGTCTTCGGGCTCGAGGACGCCGGTCCGGCTGACGCGTGGCACCGTGCGCCCGGCGCCGAATCCGGTGTGGACCGAGCCGGGGCAGATCGCCACCACCCGCACCCCGTCCTGCCGCACCTCGAGCAGCAGGGACTTGCTGAAACCCAGCACAGCGTGCTTCGACGCGGCATAGGCGGTGCCCCCCACGACCGCGTTCTTGCCGGCGAGGCTCGCGATATTGACCACGGCCCCGGCACCGCGTTCCCGCATCCCCGGCAGGACCTCCCGAGTCACCAGGTACATGGAACGGAGGTTCACCGCCATGGTCCGATCCCACTCTTCCAGCGTCAGCTCGGCAAACGGCTTGAGGAACCCGACAGCGGCGTTGTTGATCAGGATGTCGATCGGTCCCAGGGCGTCCGTGACGTGGCGAACGGCCACGCGCACCTCGGCGGGGTCGCTGACGTCGGCCGGGTGGCCGGCCGCGTTCACCCCGGCCCGCACCAAGTCCTGGACCAGACCGCTCACGTTGGGCGCCGTGCGCGCGCACACCCCCACCCGGTATCCCTCGCGCCCGAGAGCCAAGGCGATCGCCCGTCCAATGCCCTCGGTGGCTCCGGTGACGAAAGCGGTCCGGGTCATGATCCTCACCTCCATGGGATGCTGGGTGCCCGCGACCGGGCTCAGGCGAGCGGTCGCAGGAGGAGCCAGACAAACGCGGCCATGCCGATGAGGACCACCGCACGGCGCACCGCGGCCTGGCTTACCCGCTGCGCGAGCCGCGCGCCGGCATAGCCTCCGGCCAGACCGCCGAGCGCCATCGCGCCCGCCAGAGGCCAGCGGACCACGCCGCCCAGGGCAAAGATCAGCGCCGCCACCAGGTTGATGCAGAACCCGCCCCAGTTCTTGAGTCCGTTCATCTGGTGGATATTGCCGAGGCCGAAGAGGCCCAGTACGGCCAGCATGAGGATGCCTATCCCCGCCCCGAAGTACCCGCCATACACGCCCACGGCGAACTGCGCGATGGGGAACACGGCCGGTGGGGCTTCGGGCGCGGGATCGGCCGACCGGCTCCGTCGCAGAACGCCGAGCAGAGCGTTCCGGAAGAGAAACAGCAGCGTCGCCCCCAGCACCAGAAAGGGCGCCAGGCGGGCAAACCGCTCCTCACCGGTCAGCAGCAGCAGCCCCCCTCCGGCCGCCCCGCCGAGCAGACTCGGCAGGGTGAACCTGAGCAGCCAGTCCCGGGAATCCGCCAACTGCTCGCGATACCCCAGCACACTGCCCAGGCTTCCCGGCAGGAGCCCCACGGTGCTGGTGGCGTTGGCGACGAGCGGGGGTACCCCGAGGGCGACGATAGCGGGGAACGTCACGAGCGTCCCGCCGCCCGCGATGGAATTGATCGCGCCGCCGAGAGCGGCCGCGAGCGCGGCGAGCACAAGCGTCAGCGGCGACACGCCGTAGCATCGCTCAAGCGCCGGGCCGGGTCAAGCGAGCAACCCTTGAACCTGAAGCCGATCGGGGGCACTTTCTTCCGCGCCCGATGTGGGCCTCCTTCGACACGCTCTCCGAGAGATGCAACATGAGACCGTCGCTGCCGCTGCTCGCGCTTGCCTGCGCCCTCACCGCGGCCGGGTGCAGCCGGGCCGCCCCCGAAACCGTCCCCGCTCCCCGCACCCCACCGGGTGCCCGCCCGGCGGAGCCCGGGGCCGGCGAGGAGGAGCCCGGCCAGCCTGGCGAGGGGGCGCAGCGCGGTGGACCCGGCGGGCAGGGTGGCCAGGCCGGCGAGCCGACGCCGCGCCCGTACAACCGGGTCATCACCTCCGCCGCGCGCTCGAGGGACGGGCTGTTCAAGACCCACCGGATCGGGACCCGGGCGTACTTCGAAGTCCCCCGCGCCCAGCTCGGTCGCGAGCTGCTGCTGGTGACCCGCCAGGCGCGGGTCCCGCTCAATGTGGGCTACGGGGGCCAGCAGGTCGCTCCCACGCGGGTGGTGCGATGGGAGCGCCTGGGCAACCGCGTCCTCTTGCGAAGCGTCTCCTACGAAACCGTGGCGGATTCCACCAGCCCGATCTATCAAGCGGTCCGGAATTCCAACCTGGACGCGATCCTCGCGGCCTTCAACGTGGAGGCCTACGGGCCCGATAGCGCCGCCGTCATTGATGTCACCCGGTTCTACACCCAACCGCCGGCGGAAATCGGTCCCGGCAACCGCTACCGCGGCAATCCGGACCAGAACCGGTCGTTCGTGGAGCGCGTCCTCTCCTTCCCCGAGAACATCGAGGTGGAGGCCAGCCTGACCTACCCGCCACCTCCCCAGACTGGCGGGGGCGGGGGCGGAGGCGGGGGTGGAGGGTTCGGGGGACAGGGGCCGACCGGTACGGCCACGATCGCCATGCACTGGAGCATGGTGAAGCTGCCGGAGAACCCGATGATGCCGCGCCTGGCGGACAAGCGCATCGGGTTCTTCAGCATCGACCAGATCGACTACGGGCGCCCCGAGCAGCGGGCCCTGACCCGCGAGTACATCGTGCGCTGGCGGCTGGAAAAGCGCGATCCCACCGCCGCGATCTCGGAGCCGGTGAAGCCGATCACCTACTACGTCGACCGCGCGACACCCGAGTGGCTCAAGCCCTACGTCCGGCAGGGCATCGAGGACTGGCAACCAGCGTTCGAAGCGGCGGGGTTTCGCCGCGGCATCGTGGCCGCCGATCCGCCGGACGACGACCCGGACTGGATGCCGGAGGACGCCCGCTATTCGGTGGTCCGCTGGCTGCCCTCGACGATCGAGAACGCCCAGGGACCCAACGTGCACGACCCCCGGACGGGCGAGATTCTCGAGTCGGACATCTACATGTACCACAACATCATGACCCTCCAGCGCTCCTGGTACTTCACCCAGGTGGGGCATCTCGATCCGCGGGCCGGCATGTGGCCCTTCCCCGACTCGCTCATGGGACGCCTGGTGCGCTTTGTCGTGGCGCACGAGGTCGGCCACACGCTCGGCTATCAGCACGACCAGAAAGGCAGCTCCACCTACCCGGTGGATTCGGTCCGCAGCCGCAGCTGGGTTGCGCGAATGGGGCACGCCCCGTCGATCATGGACTACTCGCGCTTCAACTACACGGCCCAGCCCGAGGACAGTATTCCCCTGGAAGACCTGGTGCCGCGGATTGGGCCCTGGGACATTTACACCACCCGCTGGGGGTACACGCCGATCCCGGGCGCACGCACACCCGACGAGGAATGGCTCACCCTGGACCGGTGGTCGCGGGAGCAGGACTCCATCCCGTGGTATCGCTTCAGCATGTCGGACTCGCGCGGCGCCGATCCCGGGGACCACTCTGAGGCCGTGGGGGATGACGATCCGATCAAGGCCACCACGTGGGGCCTGATGAGCATCGAGCGGATTGTGCCGCGGCTGATCCCCGCCGCGGTCCAGGACGGCCAGGACTACGATGACCTGGCGCTGCTCTACACCCGCCTGATCCAGCAGTGGAACCGCGAGATGAACCACGTGGCCATCCTGATCGGCGGAGCCCAGGCGCAGGAAAAGTATGCCGGGCAAAGCGGGCCACGTTACACTCCCTGGCCGCGCGCCCGGCAGCGGGCCGCCGTGCGGTTTCTCAACGAAAACGCGTTCGCGACCCCGGGCTTCTTCCTGGTCGACGACATTCTGCGCCGGATCCAGGTCGAGGGCGCCCTCGCGCGCATCAACCAGGCGCAGACGTCCGTCCTGAACACCCTCTTCAACAACCGGCGCCTGGAGCGCCTGGTGGAGTTCGAGGCCCTGGCCGACAATCGCGCCCAGGCCTACGGGTTGCTCGAGATGCTCGCCGAGGTTCGCGGCGGCGTCTGGACCGAGCTGGGGTCGGGGAGCGTCACGATCGACCCGTTCCGCCGCGAGCTCCAGCGCAGCTACCTGACGATCGTGGCCACCAAGGTCAATCCGCCGGCGCCACCCACCGGCGGCGGCGGAGGAGGAGGGTTCGGCGGCTTCAACGCTCCGGCACGCGCAACCAGCGACGTGCGAGCCGCCTTCCGAAGCGAGTTGCGCGCGCTCGACGGCCAGCTCCAGCGCGCCGTCGGCCGGACCACCGACCGGGCCACCCGGGCCCACCTGGAGGAGGCGCGGGACCGCATTCGGGAGATCCTGGAGCCGGACAGGGGGCGGTAACGGCACGGGGCGACACAGGGCGATGCAGGGCATCGCCCTGTGTCGCCCTCCCTTCACCATTCCTTCAGACAGACTTCCCGCGCCCTTCACCCACCCTTCCCCAACCTCGCAAAGCGCTGTCCGCGCCCTGTCGCACCGGCGCCGCGCCGCCTGATCGAAACCGGTTGCGCAGAACCACCTAGCCCCTCGAACCCGAGGGCATGTTGCTTGCTTCGGCCGCTAGCCAGAACAGGAGGCTAGGCGCCCAATCATGACAACCCATCACGACCCCTGGCTGGTCGCCCTTTCGGTGCTGATCGCCGTCGTGGCGTCTTACGCCGCGCTCGACCTGGCAGGACGGGTGAGCTCGGCGCGCGGGGGCGCCCGGCTCGCCTGGATCGTCGGGGGCGCCACGGCCATGGGGGTCGGGATCTGGGCCATGCATTTTGTCGGCATGCTTGGGTTCGCCCTGGGTGTCCCGGTCCTCTACGACGTCCCCACAGTACTGCTGTCGCTGTTTGCCGCCGTGCTCGCCTCCGCCATCGCCCTTTACGTCGCCAGCTGCACCGGCATGACCTGGCGGACCGCGCTGCCCGGCGGCCTCATGATGGGGACGGGGATCGCGGCGATGCACTATATCGGCATGGCGGCGATGCGGATGCCGGCCGTCCCGCACTACGTGCCGTGGCTGGTCGGGCTGTCGGTCCTGATCGCCGTCGCGGTGTCGTTTGTCGCGCTGCAACTGGCGTTCCGCTTTCGGGAGGACCACGGTCGACTGACGCTGTGGCCCAAGGTGCTGAGCGCTCTCCTCATGGGCGCCGCCGTTCCCAGCATGCACTACACCGCCATGGCCGCGGTGTCCTTCGTACCGGCCGGCGGCATGTCGATGCCCGAGCATGCCGCCGGGATCCCGGGGCTCGGCGCCGCAACGCTCGCAGCGTTCACCCTGATGATCCTCGCCTTCGCCATCGGGACCTCGATGCTGGACCGGCGGCTGGCCGAGCAGGCGCTTGTGCTCCGTACCAGTGAGCACCGGGCGGCCACCGAGCTGGAGAGCCAGCAACGGCATCTCCGCGAGATCATCGACACTACCCCGGCGCCCATCTTCGTCAAGGACGAGGCAGGTCGCTTTCTGCTCGCCAATCGCGCCATGGCCGACCTGTACGGGACCACACCGTCTCGACTGGAGGGAGCCCAGGACCTGGATTTCAACCCGGACGCCGCACAAGTGCACAAGCTCCGCCAGGACGATGCAGCGGTCATTCAGTCCGGGAAGCCGATGGTCCTGGGCGAGGAACGGGTGCGCCACGCGCGAACCGGCGCCGACGTATGGTTTCAAGTCACCAAGGTTCCCCTGGCGAGGCCCGAGGGCCGGCCCAACCGGATCCTCGGCGTGGCCACCGACATCACCGATCGCAAGCGTCTGGAGAACAAGCTCCGCGAGGCCCACAAGATGGAGGCCGTGGGACAGCTTGCCGGGGGGGTCGCCCACGACTTCAACAACCTGCTCACCGTCATTACCGGCTTCGCGGAAGTGCTCGTCGATGAAGCGGATGAAACGGATCCTCGGCGGAAGGGACTCGAGCAGATCCTGCATGCCTCACGACGGGCAACCGAGCTGACGCGGGAGCTTCTGGCCGTGGGCCGCCGCCAGGTGCTCCGGCCGCAGCACGTGGATCTGAACCAGGCCATCACGGATACGGTGCGGCTGCTGCGCAGGCGTTTCCCGGAGAACTTCTGGCTTCAGCTGCATCTGGCGGACGGGCTGGGCGCGATCCAGGCCGATCCCGATCAGCTCAGGCAGGTCCTGGTCAACCTCGCGGCGAATGCCCGCGACGCGATGCCGGAGGGAGGGACCCTCACCGTTGCGACCTCGAGCATCGTGGTCGCACCCGAGGATCAGGCGCTGGAGTTGGGCGTCGGGCCCGGCGCCTATGTGCAGCTGCTGGTCAAGGATACCGGGGTGGGCATGGATCACGCGGTCCGCAACCGCGCCTTCGAGCCCTTCTTCGCGACCCACCCCCGCGGGGAGGGAACCGGCATGGGGCTGGCCGCGGTCTATGGCATCGTGAAGCAGAGCGGCGGACATATTTCCGTGGACTCCGCCCCGGGAGTCGGCACCACCTTCCGCATTCTCTTCCAGGAACAGGATCAGGCGAGCCGAGAAGGGGCGGTGACAGGAATCTGTCCGGAAGGCGAGCGCGGGGTGATCACCATCCTGCTCGCCGAGGACGAGGACGGGGTTCGGGGACTGGCCCGCACGCTGCTGGAGCGCTCGGGCTACGTCGTACTCGAGGCGGCCGATGGCCTGCAGGCGCTGGAGATCGCCACGGAGTACAGCGGCACGATCGATATCCTGGTCACCGATGTCGTCATGCCCCGGATGAACGGCGGCGAGCTGGCCAAGCGCCTCATCAAGCTTCGCCCGAACACCCCGGTGCTCCACCTCTCCGGGTACACCGACGACATCATCAGCAGGCATGGGGTGTTGGACCCCGGGGTCGCGTTTCTCCAAAAGCCGTTTACCCCCGAGGAGTTCTGCCGGAAGGTGCGCGAAGTCCTGGAGGGCGTCAGGACCCCCGCCAGTTGAGGCCCACCACCCGCAGGTCAACCTCGTATTCCTGCTGGGGGATCGGGCTCCCCTGGCTCGGAGTGGGCCGCAGCTCGAGCAGGGTCACCCGCAGGCCCATCGCCTCGACGCTTCGTGGCTCGCTGTTGGTGTGAAGGACAAGCTGCTGATGGGGTCCCAGCCCGACTGCCGGTCCTGCGCCGAGCTCGACACTCGCATCGCCGGCCCAGACACACTGCACGTCGGACGGACAACGGGAGTCGTTCGCTGCCGCCAGAAAGGTGAGCAGCACGCCACTGAAGTCACGCTCATCTCCGATGCGCAGGGTGATGGTCGCGGGTGGGGTGTCCGCCACGCCGAGGTCGGCCTCGGGTCCCTGCTCCGCGGCGCACGCGGCAAGGAGCAGCAAGGGAAGCATTCGGGCGACTTTCGAGGGCATCGTCACTCCTCCTGGCCTCGGGTTCCGGACCCGCGCCGGAGAGACGTGGCTGCGGGGGCCCGGTTTCGAACCGGAGACGACGCAACGGCGCGGGAGCACACCGCTCACGGCGGCCCGCGCTCCGGCCGGAAGCTGAACCAGAGGGCCGCCCCGGCGGCGGCGATTCCGGCGAAGACCAGCATCGACGGGATCCAGCCCCACGCGTCCACCATCCGGGGAACCGCCGAGGTCGAAAACACGCCCCCGAGATTGCCGATCGTGTTGAGGACCCCTCCGGCGGTGCCCGCCTCCGCTCCCCCCAATTCGGCGGCCGTGGTCCAGTAGGGTGACTCCACGAAGTTGATCAGGCCCGCGCTGAGCGCCAGGGCCGAAATGGCGAGGTAGGGGTTGTCGAGCCTGGCCCCGACCAGCACACAGACGGCGGCGCCGAGCAACCCGATGCACGCCGTGGTGCGCCGGGCGATCACCTTGCCCCGGCTCCGGGAAAGCACGTCGAGCAGGGTGCCGCCGAGCGGGCCCATCACCGCTGCGGCGACGTAGGGCGCGACGGCGAAGAACCCGCCGCTCAGGACGCTGAACCCCCGCACGTCGGTGAGGTAGATGTAGAACCAATAGACGAAGAGAAACCACACCGAGGACTGGCAGGCGTAGCTCAGCGACAGCGCCAGCAGTCGCCGGTCGCGCAACAGCCGCACGGCTCGCCCCATGGTGGTGCCGAGGGCCTCGTGCTCCGCCGGGAGCGCCTCGCGCCGCGGCGCGCCGGCATGCCAGATCAGGCCGATCAGCACCGCAAGCCCGGCAGCCACCAGGAAGGTGCCCCGCCAACCGATCCGCACCATCCCCTGGGAAACGGCGACAGGGGCGAGGATGGACCCGATCACCGCGGCGGCCAGGAAGAGCGCGACCGCGCGTCCGCGGTACGCGGCGGGGACAAACCGGTTGATCACACTCGTCCCGACGGGATAGGTGGCCGCCTGCGCCAGACCGAGCAGCCCCCGGGCGGCGCCGAGCATCAGGACCGCCGCGCCGACGCCGATCCCCGCGGGAATCGCTCCCGTCATCAGGGAAGAAACCGCCCACAGCATCACCGTGACGGTGATCACCCGGCGGGCCCCGTAGCGGTCGCCCAGAAATCCCCCCGGAATTTGACCCAGCGCGTAGGGAAGCTGAAACGCGGAGAAGATGTCGCCCATCTGCACCTGGCTCAGCCGCAGGTCCGGCATCATCGCCGCGGCGGCGATGGTGATGTTGGTGCGGAGGGGATAGTTGAGAAAGGAGACCAGCGAGAGCAGGCCCACCACCTGGCGCGGCGAACGGCGCCCCGTGCCTCCCGGGGTGACGCCGGTCAACGGCACACCTCCTGCATCGCGGCGGAGGCACACCTCCTGCAACCTGCCGGCTTCCGCATGTGCTTCCGTCGACTCCTTTCCGGCTTGCTGGTGGTTCTAACCGGTGGGACCGCCACATTCTCATCGTCGATGCCGACCGCTGGATTCTGTACGAGCTGTTCGCGGCCTACCCCCAGGGCGCGGGGTGGCGCGCCGGCTCTGGAGCCATCTTCGACCTCAACCGGAATACGCTGCGACCGGCCGGATGGACCTCGGCCGACGCCGCCGGCCTCCCCATCCTCCCCGGCCTGGTCCGCTGGGATGAAGTCGAGTTGGGCGAGATCGGCCACGCGCTGCGGTTCACCGTCCGCACGACCCGCCGGGCCTACCTGCACCCCGCCCGCCACTGGGCCAGCAACGATACCTCCTCGGGGCGGCCGCCGATGGGCATGCGGGTCAGGCTCAAGGCCGCCTTCGACATCAGCGGCTATCCGGCCAGGGCGCAGGTGGTGCTCCGCGCCCTCAAGAAGTACGGCATGATGGTCGCCGACAATGGAAGCGACTGGTATCTCACCGGTGTGGCGGACGCGCGTTGGAACGACGCCGAGATGAATACCCTCAAGACCGTACACGGCCGGGACTTCGAAGTGATTCGGATGACCGGAGTGGTCACGCCTTAGCGGGCTAGAACCGGGACGACCGCAGCCAGACGTCGGCCCGGGCCCACGCCTCCTCGAACTCATCGCGCGCGCGCTCGGCATCCCCGGTCCTGCCGGCGGCACGCAGCGACTGCTCCAAGCCGAACAGACTCCACCCGTTCCGCGGATGGCGCTCGAGGTCGTCGCGGTAAACCTCGACGGCGTCGGCCGCGTGGCCCGCCTCCAGCAGCAACGCGCCGAGCCAGTGGCGGGGCGAAAAGGGCAGCGGCTCGGGCTCGTCATAGGTGAGCCCGTCTTCCAGGGCAACCGCGCGCTCGGCCGCGGCGACCGCCTCCGCCAGGTTCCCGTCGGCGCGGGCCAGCTCGGCCTCGAGAACCCCCGCGACGATACCGAGCAGCTGGTCGGCACGGTGGCCCCTGAACGCAGCCGAGCCCTCCGCCTGCGACGCGCCGGACTGCACCCGCTCCAGGTAGAGCCTGGCGCTGTCCCGCCGGCCCTCCCGCAGATGGGCGTACCCCCGTCCAAAGTCCCAGAGCCCGCCCTGAATCGCCTGGGTCGGGCGATCGTGGAGGGCCAGCAGTTCCTCGAATCTGCCGAAACGCACCATGGTCAGGGCCCGGTAGAACTCGCCCGACAGCCTGGCGTAATCCGCGGCGGCCTGCATCGCGACGGCCCCCTGCCCGTCATAAGACGCCGCGAACAGCAGCATGTGCAGATTGTGCGACGGGTAGATCGCGAAGCCCTCGCCGATCTCGGCTCGCTGATCCGAATGCCAGGCCCGAAGGTTCGCGCGGACCGACTCACCCCACCGGCCCACCCGGTTGAACGTATGGGACGGCATGTGGTTGATGTGGCTCGCGCCCGGTATCGACAGTCCCAGGTATTCCGCGCAGGCTTCCGCCTTGCCGGGACGCGTGGTGGATTCCGTGGCGTGGACATACAGGTGGCACGCCCCCGGATGGGTGATGTCCAGCGTGAGCACCTCCTCCAGGACGCGATGGATCCGCTGGATCTCAGGCCGCTGGATCTCCCAGATGCCCCGCCTCGGCTCCAGCAACATGAGCGACTCGGCGTACAAGGTGCCGACCTCCAGATCGCGGGGATACCGGGCCCAGAGCGCCGCCAGGGCGCGTGCGTAGGCCGTGTCGAGCCGTTTGCGCTGGTCGGCCTGGTGACTGGGCGCGTAGCGCACGGCCATGGTTCTGATCAGGTCCCGCTCCACCGCCGAGGCGCTGCGTTCCGCGAGGGCCGAGGCCCGGCGCATCGCGGCGTATGCGCGCGGCGCATCCTCGGAGGACATCTGGCCGTTCAGATAGGGACCCCAGGCCCATGCCTCCCCGAGCCAGCACATCGCACAGCTGCTGTCCCGCCGTTGCGCCTCGCGAAAGGAGCGCGCGGCGTCCCGCGGGGTGAAGGCGTACAGCAGCTGCAGTCCCTGGTCGAAGTACCGCTGCGCCTCGGCGCTTTGGGTGGTGATCGGACGGGTGAGCGCGCCCAATCCGGCGCGATAGATCGGCATCGGCTCGCGGAAGCTGTCGGGATAGCTGGGGGGCACGTCCTGCGCGACCGCGCGCGCGCACAGGAGACATACCATCCAGCCGGCCACCGTCGCCATGCGACGTGATTCGCTCATCCCACCCCCAGGTCGTCGGAGCACGAAGGGTGTGTGCACTTCGCACTTGCTGCTCAATTCCACCTCAGCGCCCGCAGTTCGTCCAGATTCAGATTGCCGCCGCTCAAGACGCACACCACACGGGCACCGGCGGCTGCCGGCACCAGACCGTGCAGCAGGGCCGCCACCGGCGCCGCCGCCGCGCCCTCGGCCACGAGCTTGCAGCGTTCCATGATCCAGAGCACCGCGTCGAAAATAGCCCGGTCCGGCAGGGTGACGACGTCATCCACAAAACGGCGGCAGACCGAGAAGGTGTGCTCGCCGACCCGCTGCACCCGGAGCCCGTCGATAATCGTGTTGCATTCGATGGTCACCAGTTCCCCCGCGTCCAGGCTGCGCCGCATCGCGGGGCCATCGGATGACTCCACCCCGATGACCCGGATAGCCGGGTTATGGCTTTTGGCGGCCATCGCGACCCCGGAAATCAGCCCTCCGCCTCCGATGGGGACGACGATCACGTCGGCCTCAGGGAAGTCTTCCACGATTTCCAGGCCCAGGGTTCCCTGCCCCGCGATCAGATCGGGATCGTCAAACGGGCTGATGTAGGTCAGGCCCTCCTCGCGCGCCATCGCCTTGGCCTTCTCGTTGGCCTCGTCCCAGATCCGGCCGTGCAGGACCACTTCGGCGCCATAGCCGCGAGTCGCCGCGATTTTGGCGGGGGTGGCGTTCTTGGCCATGCAGACGACCGCCCGGATCCCGTGGATGGCCGCGGCGAGCGCAACGCCCTGCGCGTGATTCCCGGCCGACGAACACACCACGCCGCGGCGCTTCTCGTCGTCGCTGAGGCAGGTGAACTTGTTGAGCGGTCCCCGGATCTTGTAGGAGCCCACCCGCTGGAACATCTCCGCCTTCAGGCGAACGTCGAATCCCGTCGCCGCGCAGAGTTGCCGCGATGTCAGCAGGGGTGTCCGGTGAATGTGCGGCGCGATGCGGGCGCGCGCCGCTTCGAAATCGGGACGGCCAAGGGTCAGCATCGGGGTCATTGCCCTGCCAGCCGGGCAAGGCTGGCGGTGAGGAAGCCGGCGTAGTTGCCGACTGCGTATCCCAGCAAGGCCATCAGGATGGAGACGGGCACCAGGCTCGGCCGATGGTAGGCGGCCACGATCGGCGCCGAGGCGATCCCCCCGATGTTCGCCGCGCTGGCGATCGCCGCGCTGTGCACGTCCACCCGCAGCAGATAGGCGCCGGCCAGGCAGAAGGCGCCATGAATCCCGATCCAGAGAAACGCCCCAAGCAGAAACGCCGGCGCCTGGCCGAAGCCCGCCAGCGTGGCGCGCGCCCCCATCCCGGCGACGAACACATAGATGATGGCGGTGGCCAGATCGGTCGAGCCCGGTAGCCGTCGCACCGGGGTGGCCGAGAGCCCCAGCGCGACGGTCGTCACCAGCAGAATGCGCCAGGTGCTGGTCGAGAGGACCGGGGGCAGCTCGGGAAGCAACGGGGCGCACAGCGCGGACAGCCAGGTTCCGCCGATCGCCAGCGCGGCAAGGTAGAGGTAGTCGCGCATGACGATGGCACGATCCGTGGTCCGGAGCGCCTCCGCGCCGAGCTCCAGTTGCGCGATCCGCCCGGGCGGCACCCGGGCCCAGCGGTTGAACCGTTCCGCCAGCGCCTTGGACCCAAGCAGGATGGGCAGCCACGCTACGTAGACCAGATTGTCGGCCAGCACCGCCAGTCCGAACTGCTCGGGCGGCGTGCCCAGGCCCTCCGCCACGGCGGCCATGTTGCCGGTGCCCCCGATCCAGCTTCCCGCAAGGGCCCCGAACCCCATCCACGCGTCCGGGGCGAGCCAACGATGCACAACGAAATACGACACGCCCCCCCCAACCACCACGCCGGCCGTGCCCAGTAGCATGACGCCGACCCCTCGCCCCATGAGGCGTACGGTCGCGGGCACGTCCACCCGGAGCAGCATCAGCACGATGAACGCCGGCAGCACATGCGCGGAGAGCCCGGCATAGACCGGCGAATCGGAAGGGATCACGCCGGCGTTGTTGAGCACGACGGGCGTGGCATAAATCCAGAGCAGCGGCGGGAAGAAGCGGAAGAGTTTCCACTGCGTGCGCTGCTCGATCAGGAACCACCCGGCGGCAACCCCGCAGAGCACGAACAAGACCCCGATCGGCGTATTGATCACGGCGGTGGTCATCCGGCCTCCCAGGAATCCCCGTCCACCCTCACGAGGCCCTCTAGGCTATCCCCGAATCCTCCCGCGTCCAACCCCGCGACCGGGGCCCGGGTGACGCGATTCCCGGCTCCCTCGCGCAATGCGAGTGAGGAGTACCCGGTCGCGCCGCAGAGGAGGTTGCAAAATGGAGTCATCGCCCGCCGGACGCGGGACCACCGATCCCGGACCGGTGGCACCGGCCGCGTTCATGCGCGCGCTGATCGACGGGGAGCCCTGGTGCGCCAGCAGCGGACTCCAGGCGGCTCATCGCGGCGGCATTCTCGCCTTCTCCGGCGCCGCGGGCGAACGGGTCCTGACCCTCGCGATCGTGACGGCTGGCGGCCCCGGCCCGCAGACCGTCGGGGGAGGAAGCCCCGCCAATGCGATGCTCGTGCTCGGTGGGGGAGAAACCTGGGTCGCGGACGGCACGCGCGGCGGCGGCACCGTCACCCTGTCGGAGCTGACCGCGCGCCGCGCGGCGGGCACCTTCGAGCTGCGGATGTTCCCGCGGACCGGCCCGGACGCCCGCGCCGACGCCCACCAGGTCACCGACGGGGCGTTCGACGTCCGCTTCTAGCGTCGGGTGGGCGTCGCCGCCGTGTCGGCCAGCTCGGCCCGCCAGCGGGCCGCTTCATCGGCGCGGCCCAGGGAGTCGTACAGGGCCACCAGGTCACGCCGCGCCGCGACCAGCCAGCTCACCGAGGGGGTCGCCTGCTCGGAGAGGGCGGCGTACCCGTCCAGCAGCTCGCGCTCGGCCTCGGCGAACCTGCCCGTTCGAGTGTAGAGCCGCCCCAGTTTGAGGCGCGCGATCGCGGTGTTCATGCTCCTGGGGCCCTGGGCTTCGGTGAAGATCGCGATCGCCTGCCGGAACACCGGCTCCGAGCGCGCATAGTCCCCTCCCAACAGGTGCACGTTGGCCAGGTTGGAGAGGGCGATTCCCATCAGCCAGTGTTTCCCCCCGTGGACGGCCTGGTAAATCTCGGCCATCCGGCGGAAGGCGCTTTCCGCGGTGGCGTAGTCGCCGCGGCCCACCGCCACGTTGCCCAAGTCGTTGAGCGCCGATGCCACGGCGGGATGCACCGGGCCGTAGACTCTCTCCTGCACCTGGAGCGCCCGCTCCAGCATGCCTGCAGCCTCGTCGTTCTTCTTCTGGTACATCAGGGAGCGGCCGAGCATCGTGAGGCTCGAGGCGACCCTGGGATGATCGGGCCCATGGAAGGTCTCGAGGATATCGAGCGCACGACGGTAATGGACTTCCGCCGAATCGTAGAACCCGCGCTGGGTCAGTGACGCCCCCAG